>OIFY01000204.1_pt1 | contig 10964 bp, 8 predicted proteins | sample 1581901 | NCBI WGS metagenome assembly OIFY01 (sample SAMN04414077, study PRJEB24778) | human gut metagenome | material: faecal | host: Homo sapiens | reverse complement strand
AACTACAAGTTATATACAATATTCATATTATATATTGTAATTATAGAAAGAAATATGGTATGATTCTACTATTATAAGCAGAATCAGGAGGAAATGATTATGGGTATGACCATGACGCAGAAAATACTTGCGAAACATGCAGGTCTTGCAAGTGTGGAAGCAGGACAGTTGATTGAGGCAGGTTTGGATTTAGTGCTTGGTAACGATGTCACAACACCAGTTGCCATTCACGAGATGGAAAAGTTTAATAAGAAGGAAGTGTTTGATAAGAGCAAGATTGCACTTGTTATGGATCACTTTACACCGAATAAAGATATTAAGAGTGCAGAGCATTGCAAATGTGTACGTGAGTTTTCAGGCGAGAATGAGATCGTGAACTTCTTTGATGTCGGAGAGATGGGAATCGAGCATGCACTTCTTCCGGAAAAAGGACTGATCGTTGCAGGCGAGACATGTATCGGAGCCGATTCACATACATGTACTTACGGTGCCCTTGGTGCATTCTCCACAGGTGTCGGAAGTACAGATATGGCAGCCGGTATGGTGACAGGTAAGGCATGGTTCAAGGTGCCATCTGCAATCAAGTTTAATATCGTAGGCGAGAAAGCACCATATATCAGTGGTAAGGATGTAATCCTTCATATCATTGGTATGATCGGTGTAGATGGTGCACTCTATAAGTCTATGGAGTTTGTTGGTGAGGGTATCAAGAACCTGACAATGGACGACCGTTTCACAATTGCGAACATGGCAATCGAGGCAGGTGCAAAGAATGGTATCTTCCCAGTGGATGAGCAGACAGAAGCTTACATGAAGGAGCATTCGACAAAGGCATATACAAAGTACGAGGCAGACGCTGATGCAGTCTATGATGAGGAATATACGATTGATCTTTCAACCTTGAAGCCAACCGTTGCATTCCCACATCTTCCAGAGAATACAAAGACCATCGACGAAGTTGGCGATATCAAGATCGATCAGGTAGTCATCGGTTCCTGCACAAACGGAAGAATCTCTGATATGCGTATTGCAGCCGATATCATCAAGGGCAGACATGTGGCAAAGGGTGTGCGTGTCATCGTGATCCCTGGCACACAGGAGGTTTATTTACAGATGCTCGAGGAAGGTCTGACAAAGGCATTTATCGAGGCAGGTGCGATCGTATCAACTCCAACCTGTGGACCATGTCTGGGCGGACATATGGGTGTTATGGCAGCTGGCGAGAGAGCTGTATCCACAACCAACCGTAACTTCGTTGGACGTATGGGACACGTAGATTCAGAGGTATATCTGGCAAGCCCTGCAGTTGCAGCAGCTTCCGCGATTACAGGTAAGATCAGCAGCCCGGCAGAATTGGCATAAGGAGGAACAAAAATGAAAGCATACGGAACAGTACATAAATATGGTGACAATGTAGATACAGATGTAATCATTCCTGCAAGATATCTGAATTCCTCAGATCCTGCGGAGCTTGCAAAGAACTGTATGGAGGATATTGACAAGGACTTCGTAAAGCGTGTGAAGCCGGGCGATATCATGGTTGCAAATAAGAACTTTGGATGCGGCTCATCGAGAGAGCATGCACCAATTGCAATCAAGGCATCTGGTATCAGCTGCGTAATCGCTGAGACATTTGCAAGAATTTTCTATCGTAACGCAATTAACATCGGACTTCCAATTATCGAGTGTCCGGAAGCTGCCAAGGGAATCGAGGCAGGCGATATGGTAGAGGTTGATTTTGACAGTGGTATGATCTACAACAAGACAAAAGGAACCGAGTTCAAGGGACAGGCATTCCCTCCATTCATGCAGAAAATCATCAAAGAGGGCGGTTTGATCAACTATATCAATGCAAAAGAAAACTAATTTCATCTGGGAGGATAAAATATATGGGAGTTTGTAATAATTGTGGCAATCAGATTTCGGACGGACAGTTGACCTGTCCAGTCTGTGGAGCTTATACCGGTGCAGGCGCACAGGCAAACAATCAGACACCACAGCAGAACATGTACAACCAGCAGGGAATGTACAATCAGGCATCACAGCAGAACATGTATAACCAGCAGGAAATGTACAATCAGGCACCACAGCAGAACATGTACAACCAGCAGGACATGTACAATCAGACACCGCAGCAGCCACAGAAAGAGCTTGGAATGAAATGGTTTCATTTCGTAATTTATTTCTAGCTGTTTGTTTCCGCTCTTGTTGGATTGTGGAATGGATTCCAGCTTCTTACAGGCAGAATTTATGGTGAGAACACTGATCGGGTATATAGTTATTTTTCTGGCTTGAAGGGTGTGGATACGATTATTGGTATCTGCTACATCGCGATTGCCATTTTCGCACTTGTCACACGATTTATGCTTGCGGATTTCAAGAAGTGCGGCCCTGCAATGTATATTGGCATGCAGGTAGCAGGTTTGATTATATCAATCGCATATATTGCGAGTGTTACAAGCATCGTGGATGGTCTTACAGAGTATATCGCAAGCTCCACCTATGGAACAATGGCTGTTTCTATCGTGATGCTGATCTGTAACATTGTATACTTTAAGAAGAGAAAGCATTTGTTCGACCGGTAAGAAACAGACAGGATAAATTATTATTTGGAGGATGAATCATGAATTGTAATATTGCAGTAATCAAGGGTGACGGTATCGGACCGGAGGTTGTCACACAGGCAATGAAGGTGTTAGATGCAGTCGGAGAAAAGTTTGGACATACATTTAATTATGAGCAGCTTCTGATGGGCGGATGCTCGATCGACGCATGTGGCGTTCCACTTACTGACGAAGCAGTCGCAAGAGCAAAGGCAAGCGATGCAGTATTGCTTGGTTCCATCGGCGGTAACACAAGCACATCACCTTGGTACAAGCTTCCACCAGAGAAGAGACCGGAAGCCGGACTTCTGAAGATCCGTAAGGAGTTGGGACTTTTTGCAAACTTAAGACCAGCCAATCTTTATGAGCAGTTAAAGGGTGCATGTCCTTTAAAGGAAGAGATTGCAGACCGTGGTTTCGATATGATGATCATGCGTGAGCTGACCGGTGGTCTTTACTTCGGTGCAAGAGAGACAAAGGAAGTCGATGGCGTAATGACAGCCGTTGATACACTGACTTACAACGAAAATGAGATCCGTCGTATCGCAATCAAGGGCTTTGATATCGCGATGAAGCGCCGCAAGAAGGTAACAAGTGTTGATAAGGCAAATGTGCTTGATTCTTCCAGACTCTGGAGAAAGATCGTGGAAGAGGTTGCAAAGGATTATCCGGAAGTAACATATGAGCATATGCTTGTTGATAACTGTGCAATGCAGCTTGTCAAAGATCCGGCACAGTTCGATGTTGTATTAACAGAGAATATGTTTGGTGACATCTTATCCGATGAGGCATCTATGATCACAGGTTCCATCGGTATGCTGGCATCTGCATCCTTGAACGAAACAAAATTCGGTATGTACGAGCCAAGTGGCGGTTCAGCTCCGGATATTGCCGGACAGGATAAGGCAAACCCGATCGCGACGATTCTTTCCGCAGCGATGATGCTCCGTTACACATTCGACCTCGACAAAGAGGCAGATGCGATCGAGAACGCAGTCAAGCAGGTACTGGTAGATGGCTTCCGTACATGCGATATCGTGTCCGAAGGCACAACCCTTGTCGGCTGTAACGAGATGGGCGACAAGATTGTAGAAAGAATCTAAGTGGTTAAGGAAGAATTAGTAGTTAATTAAGAGATAATACTTTGCCAGACAATTTCGAGGTAGTGAGATGGATGTAAAACATATATTTTGAATTTCATTCATGGATATATACGATATGTTTGGAACTTAGAAGTTCTTGATGTTCTGTAGTAAAAGAAGCAATGTTTGAACACGATGTTCAAACAAGCCGTCACTGAGCCATGGATGGCGAATTGACGGCGGTTGCGTATTATGAAACAATGTAGATCAGAACATCTAGCACTTCTTAGTTTCAATACATTGTATATAAGATGAATGGAATCGAAATATATGTTGCAGGTATGCAAATCTCGAAATTGTCTGAACAAATTGAAGAGAAAGGAAGACAAAAATGAAGAGTGATAATGTTAAAGTAGGCATGCAGCAGGCACCACACAGAAGCCTGTTCAACGCCCTTGGAATGACAGAAGAAGAAATGAAGAAACCATTGGTCGGTATCGTTTGTTCCTACAACGAGATCGTACCTGGACATATGAACCTGGATAAGATCGCACAGGCCGTGAAGCTTGGCGTGGCTGAAGCAGGCGGAACACCTGTGATGTTTCCGGCAATCGCTGTCTGCGACGGTATTGCCATGGGACATATCGGAATGAAGTATTCCCTTGTAACAAGAGACCTGATCGCAGATTCAACCGAGTGTATGGCAACTGCACATCAGTTTGATGCACTTGTTATGATCCCGAACTGCGATAAGAACGTACCGGGACTTCTGATGGCAGCAGCCAGAGTCAACGTACCAACCGTATTCGTATCCGGTGGTCCGATGCTTGCCGGTCATGTAAAGGGACATAAGACAAGCCTTTCATCTATGTTCGAGGCAGTTGGTTCTTATGCAGCAGGCAAGATGACAGAAGAGGATGTCAATGATTTCGAGTGCCATGCATGTCCAACTTGTGGATCATGCTCCGGCATGTATACTGCAAACTCTATGAACTGTCTGACAGAGGCACTTGGTATGGGACTTCCTGGAAATGGTACAATCCCGGCAGTATATTCTGAGAGACTGAAGCTTGCAAAGCGTGCCGGTTATGCTGTTATGGAGATGTACAAGAAGAATATCTGCCCAAGAGATATTATTACGAAGGATGCTATCATGAACGCATTGACAGTGGATATGGCACTTGGATGCTCTACTAACTCCATGCTTCATATCCCGGCAATCGCACATGAGATCGGATTTGACTTTGATATTTCCATGGCAAATGAAATCAGTGCGAAGACACCGAATCTCTGCCACTTAGCACCGGCAGGTCCGACATATATGGAGGACTTGAACGAGGCCGGCGGTGTATATGCCGTTATCAACCAGCTCTGTGAGGCAGGTCTGATCAATGAGGATTGTATGACAGTAACCGGCAAGACAATCGGAGAGGCTGTAAAGGGACATAAGAACCTGAATCCGGAAGTTATCCGTCCGATGGCAAATCCATACAGCTCAACCGGCGGACTTGCCGTATTGAAGGGAAATATCGCACCGGATGGTTCTGTTGTTAAGCGTTCTGCCGTTGTTCCGGAGATGCTGCAGCATGAAGGACCGGCACGTGTGTTTGAATGTGAGGAGGATGCAATTGCGGCTATCAAGGGTGGCAAAATTGTGGAAGGTGATGTTGTTGTTATCCGTTACGAAGGACCAAAGGGTGGTCCTGGTATGCGAGAAATGTTGAATCCGACATCTGCGATTGCGGGTATGGGACTTGGATCTTCGGTAGCACTGATTACAGATGGCCGTTTCTCAGGCGCAAGCCGTGGCGCTTCTATCGGACATATCTCACCGGAGGCAGCGGTTGGAGGTCCGATCGCTTTGATTGAAGAGGGTGATATCATCAGCATTGATATCGATGCATGTACGATCAATGTGAAGGTTTCCGACGAGGAGCTTGCAAAGCGGAAAGAAGCATGGACACCAAGAGAGCCAAAGGTAACAACCGGATATCTGGCAAGATATGCAAAGATGGTAACATCCGGTAACCGCGGTGCAGTTTTGGAGTTGAAGTAAAATATATTGAATAATTCAAAACAATGTGCTATCCTATCAGATATTGGTTATCTGACAGGAAGAAAAAGGATAAATCAAGTTGTATGTAGATAAGGAGAAGTTTATGAAACAATTAACTGGATCAGAAATAGTGATTGAATGTCTGAAAGAACAGGGCGTTGACACAGTATTTGGATATCCGGGAGGAACGATCCTGAATGTCTATGATGCATTGTATAAGCATCAGGATGAGATTCACCATGTCCTGACATCCCATGAGCAGGGCGCAAGCCATGCAGCAGATGGATATGCAAGAGCGACTGGTAAGGTTGGCGTATGTATGGCAACTTCCGGTCCGGGTGCAACAAATCTTGTAACCGGTATTGCAACCGCATATATGGATTCGATTCCGCTTGTTGCAATCACTGCAAACGTAGGTGTTTCTCTTCTTGGAAAGGACAGCTTTCAGGAGATTGATATTGCAGGTGTAGTTATGCCGATCACGAAGCATAGCTTTATTGTAAAGAATGTACATGAACTGGCAGATACAATCCGCCGTGCATTTAAAATCGCGCAGTCAGGCAGACCGGGCCCGGTTCTTGTCGATATTACAAAGGATGTTACTGCAAATGTTGCAGACTATGAGCCGAAGGCACCGGAGCCAATCGAGCGCGTGACAAAGACAATCCGTGCAGAGGATATCGACACAGCGATTAAGATGATCGAGAACTCGAAGAAGCCGATGATTCTTGTCGGTGGTGGTGTTGTTGCGGCAGATGCGTCCAAGGAACTGAAAAAATTTGCAGAGAAAATTGATGCAGTTGTCTGTGATACATTGATGGGTAAGGGTGCATTTCCGGGAACGGATGACCGTTACACGGGAATGATCGGTATGCATGGAACCAAGGTTTCAAACTTCGGTATCAATCAGGCAGACCTTGTGATTGTCATTGGTGCGAGATTCTCAGACCGTGTAACAGGTAATGCAAATAAGTTTGCAAATCAGGCAAAGATTTTACATATTGATATTGATGCTGCAGAGATCAATAAGAATGTGGAAGTTGATGCAAGTGTTGTCGGTGATGCCAAAGAAATACTGAAGATGATCTCTACCAGAATCAAGGCGTCTAAGAAACCGGAGTGGAGAGCACAGATTGATGCACTCAAAGAACAGTATCCGGATCATGCAGATATGAATGAATTCTCGGGACCGGCGATTATCAACAAGATCTATGAGCTGACAGAGGGCAATGCAACAATTACAACGGATGTAGGACAGCATCAGATGTGGGCAGCCCAGTATTATAAATTCAAAGAGCCAAGACAGCTTCTTACATCCGGTGGACTCGGAACAATGGGCTACGGCGTTGGTGCCTGTATCGGTGCCAAGTACGGACGTCCGGACCGTGTGGCAATCAACATTGCGGGAGACGGATGTTTCCGTATGAATATGAACGAGATCGCTACGGCAAGCCGTTATAATGTGCCGATCATCCAGGTTGTAATCAACAACCATGTGCTTGGTATGGTGCGTCAGTGGCAGACATTGTTCTACGATAAGCGTTATTCGAATACAATCTTAGATGATTCGGTTGACTTCGTGAAGGTAGCGGATGCACTTGGAGCGACCGGTTTCAGAGCTACAAATCTTCAGGAGTTTGAGGATGCCATGAAGCAGGCAATCGAGTTAAATAAGCCGGTTGTGATTGATTGTATCATCGGTAAGGATGATAAGGTATGGCCAATGGTTGCTGCAGGAGCAGCTTTGGAAACCTGTTTTGACCAGCAGGATTTAGATAATAAGTAGGAGGAAGAGGAAAAATGGCAAGAGTATTTAACTTTTCAGCAGGTCCTTCCGTATTACCGGAAGTAGTGTTGAAGCAGGCAGCAGATGAGATGCTGGATTACAAAGGTTCCGGCATGAGCGTAATGGAGATGAGTCATCGCTCGAAAGTGTACGATAACATCATCAAAGAAGCAGAAGCAGATTTAAGAGAGATTATGAATATACCTGACAATTATAAGGTACTTTTCCTTCAGGGCGGCGCATCACAGCAGTTCGCAATGATTCCTATGAATCTTATGAAGAATAAGAAGGCAGGATACATTGTAACAGGACAGTGGGCTAAGAAAGCATATCAGGAAGCTAAGATTTATGGTGAGGCTATTGAACTTGCATCATCGGCAGATAAGACATTTTCGTACATACCTGATTGTTCAGACCTTGATATACCTGAGGATTGTGATTACGTTTATATCTGTGAGAACAATACAATTTATGGTACAAAGTATAAGGAACTTCCTAATACTAAGGGACACACACTTGTTGCAGATGTATCATCATGTTTCTTGTCAGAACCTGTTGATGTAACAAAGTACGGCGTTATCTATGGCGGTGTCCAGAAGAACATCGGACCGGCAGGTGTTGTTATTGTTATTATCAGGGATGACCTTATTACAGAGGATACACTTCCTGGAACACCTACAATGCTCAAGTATAAGATTCATGCAGATAATGACTCATTATATAATACACCACCTGCTTATGGCATCTATATCTGCGGTAAGGTATTCAAGTGGATTAAGAAGATGGGCGGCCTTACAGCAATGAAGGAACGCAACGAAAAGAAAGCAGCCATACTTTATGATTTCCTTGACCAGAGTAAATTATTCAAGGGAACAGTAGTTCCTAAGGATCGTTCATTAATGAATGTTCCTTTTGTTACAGGTAATGAAGAACTTGATGCCAAGTTTGTTAAAGAAGCTAAAGAAGCAGGCTTTGAGAACCTTAAAGGACACAGAACTGTGGGCGGTATGAGAGCCAGCATTTATAATGCAATGCCAATAGAAGGTGTTCAGAAGTTAGTTGAATTTATGAAAAAATTTGAAGAAGAAAATGCATAAAGAAATAACTGCTCGGGTGTATTGCCCGGGTAGTGTTTTATAGAAGGAGATAAGATGTTCAAATATAATTGTTTAAATGCTATTTCAGAGGCTGGGCTTAAGTCTTTAAGCTCTGATTTTGTAAAGACAGATGATGTTAATGAAGCAGAAGCCATTCTTGTAAGAAGTGCGGCTATGCACGATATGGAATTTTCAGATAACCTTCTTGCAATAGCAAGAGCAGGTGCCGGTGTCAATAATATTCCTCTTGATAAATGTGCCGAAAAGGGTATTGTGGTATTTAATACTCCCGGTGCCAATGCTAACGGCGTTAAAGAGCTTGTTATTGCAGCAATGATTCTTACATCAAGAAATCTTATTGCAGCTAATGGCTGGGTTAATGAGAATAAAGATGATGAGAATATAGGAAAGACAATGGAAAAGGCAAAGTCTAAGTTTGCCGGAAGAGAAGTTAAAGGCAAAAAGCTTGGCGTAATCGGACTTGGAGCAATCGGTGTACTTGTTGCCAACGCAGCATCTTCACTCGGTATGGAAGTAATCGGATGTGATCCATTCCTTTCAGTTCAGAATGCTCTTAATCTTTCAAGAAAAGTTAAGCTTGTAAAAGAAAGAGAAGAAGTATTCAGAACATGTGATTATATCACAGTACATGTGCCATTGCTTGATGATACTAAGGAAATGATTAATGCCGATACAATTTCAATGATGAAAGACGGTGTTATCATTCTTAACTTTGCAAGGGATCTTCTTGTTAAAGAAGATGCAGTAATCGAAGGACTTGCAAGCGGTAAGATTGCCGGATATGCTACAGACTTCCCATCAGTTAAGCTTGCTAATACAAAGGGAGTAGTTGCATTCCCACATCTTGGAGCATCTACAACAGAGTCAGAAGATAACTGTGCTGTAATGGCTGCTGCAGAAATTACAGATTACCTTGAAAATGGTAATATTAAGAATTCAGTTAACCTCCCTAGCGTTTCAATGGCTAAAACCGGTGTTGCAAGAATTACCGTAATTCATAAAAACCAGCCTAATATGATTGCTACTATTACAGATACAATCAGCCGTGACGGAATCAACATTGCTTCATTTGAAGATAAAAACAGGGGCGAAATTGCTTACTCAATTATTGATATTGATGAAACCCCGGCACAAAAAGTGCTTGATGATATTACAGCAATCAACGGTGTAATTAAAGTTAGGTCAATATACTAAAAATAATTTCATAGTAAAATAAAACGGGGCAGCTTTATAAGCTGCCCCGTCAGCGTGTAGAAAAAGCCAAATTATAAATTTCTACACGCTGTCAGACTTTGAGAAAGTGAGATAAATTTCGTATTTTGCGAGTGGGAGCTGTACAATGGTACTGCCCCCGAGCAAAAGACGGAAAGCGCCAAAAATAGCTTGGACTCGATGTCCAAGCTATTTTTCAATCCCTCCGAGTGCAACACAAGTTGCACCCACCTCCCTTTGCAAGGGAGGCAAAAAGGTTTGCTTATTTTATTCGGCGCGCTTTAGCCACTTTATCGACAGTCTAACGGGCAGTTCAATATGAACTGCCCGTTTTTTATATAATTATTTAACTGAAAATCTAAATTCGGTTGTTGTTTTAAATTCCTCGTTTGGTTCAACATATTTAAACGGGACATTTGAATGGTTAACTGAATCAGAATAAAACTGTGTTTCAAGTGCAACACCGCGCCTGTATGTAACTTTTGAATTTCCTTTACCTGCATTACCGTCTTTAGCAAGCCAACCGCCGCAATAAACCTGAATTCCTACAAGGTCAGTCCACACTTCCATATTTCTGCCGGTTGCTTCATCATAAAGTATGGCAGCTTCTGTAAGCTCACCTATTTTCTTATCATATAAGCAATAGTTATTATCATATCCTATGCCATCTATAATAGCTCTGAAAGGATCATCAATCTTATCACCTATTTTATGAAGTGATGTGAAATCCATCATAGTATCTTTAACCGATCCAAGCTCACCGGTAGGAAGTTGGGAATCATCCGTTTCTGTAAACTTATCGGCATTTATTTGCAAATATTCATCCTCAATAGTTTTTGAACTGTCTGCCGAAAGGTTAAAATATGTATGATTTGTAGGGTTTGCAACTGTCTTTTTATCAGATAAAACAGTGTATTCAATTTTAAGCACATTTTCGTTTGAAAAAGTATACTTTACAGTCATTGTGAAATTGCCCGGAAAACCGTCTTGCATATCAGGTGAAAAGAAAGAAAATGTAACAAAGTTATCGCCTACTTCCTTAACATCCCAAATATTAAAGCTAAAGCGGCCACCGCCGTGCAAAGTCCATGTACCCTGATTTTTAGG
>OIFY01000200.1_pt1 | contig 11121 bp, 8 predicted proteins | sample 1581901 | NCBI WGS metagenome assembly OIFY01 (sample SAMN04414077, study PRJEB24778) | human gut metagenome | material: faecal | host: Homo sapiens | reverse complement strand
ATAGCAGGATAAAAGTTTTAATTTTTGTTAACTGGACTGCGACAACCGAGATCTGGACTAGATCGCTCGTCGGCGGCGTAAGAAGTGTGTAAGAGACAGGTCCAGCGTCACGCGGTGGCCGAGCGCCGCTTCGACGCCCAAGTTGATCGTAGCCGTGGCATCGTAGAGCAGGTTGCTCTTGACAGCCCATTTCTGAGCATGGGATGTATTTACCGACGCCAGCAGGAGTGCCAGCATGAAATAAACCTTATTCATTTTCTCATCTTTTATTGTCCCGAAAGCGACCGGGTAAAGGTGTTGCGACCCGGTTTCACCTTGAAAAGAATGGCACCCTGAAAAGGCGCCGTCGTAGCATATGCGTGCAAATGATCTGCCAGAAATGTATGAACTTTTTCCGGTCAGGTTCAATGTTTTATCTTATAGCGAAATAAAAATACGGCCGCTGCGGTCCGTAACAGGGGTGCGGTGCATGTCCCGGCGCAATAGAACGAACGGGTGCCGGCCCTGCGTGTCCGGCGCATGCAGACCTTGGGACCGGTCGGCTCCCGGTTGCATGTCGTCTCGGCGCGGCAATGGGGCAGGGCGCAGATTATCAATGCGAAGGCGAATCCGGTGCGATGGAAAAATGAAATTTTGACTGCATTTCTTTGTATTTCGTCAAAAAGATTCTATATTTGCACACCCGTTTCAGGATAAAGGCCCGGAACGGCGACCGGAGAGTTGGGTGAGTGGCTGAAACCACCAGTTTGCTAAACTGACGTACGGGATTACTGTACCGGGGGTTCGAATCCCCCACTCTCCGCAAATTAAGATTTTACAAATAAAAAAGGTTACGACAGATGCGTAACCTTTTTATTTTTCCAGAGCGTCTGCAAGCGAGTTCCCGCACTCCGGAAAAGTGAAAAAGTATCCGTGTAAAGAGCGGATTCCGTTTATTCATCGACTTTGCAGGGACTCTTCCATTATGGGAAGGACGAGCGGCACGTGGTAACACGAAGTCAATCCCCTTCTCTCCGCAGAACAAAAGATACCCGGATGGACCGGGAAAACGATAAAACAGGATTGAGTTTACTCCGACCCTATTTTTTTATTCGAACAACGACGTAAAGTTATCTTCTCAATCGGTGCAAAAAGCCCACGCACGCCAACGGAAAAAAATCAAATCCGATCGTTGTCATTCATCTCCCGGCCATAGCGGATTGCCTGCGCCCGGATCCTCTATTCGAAGATACTTTCGCTACCTTCCGATAAAATCGGGAAATAGGGTTTCCAATACAAACGCAGGCTATTCAACCGAAAAACAGAGGGATAACCTCAACAAACCAGATCGGATAATTACACAGACCGTTCCAAAACCAGGCTTGTCAGGCGAAATAGCGGAGGCAGAAGCCAATAGAACAAAAAACCCATTGGATTGCATATTAAGACACAACAAATGCGTTTTTCAGTCGTAAAAGCTTGAAATATAGACTTTTTTCCGGGGGGGGGAAATTGCGCTTTTTTGTTTGGTTATTACGCGAATAAACTCTACTTTTGTAATCGGAAATGACCTGCCAGGCAAGACAGGCTTCTGTTTCCAGAGGTTCGGTGTCGTTTCTGGGTCAGAAACAGAGATCCCGGGTGCCGAAAACAGAATCGCACACGATTCGTTCTGCGGCCAACCTTTAGTTGCTGCGCGGTGGAAATCACACAAAAACCGCGGGGGATTGTGGAGTATGCCCTTTTCACAAATACGGTACATACTTTTAGCACACCGCTCCTCCGAGAAAACAGACACAGGGCAGCGAATCGATACGCCACTGAATCCTCTTCCGACCTCGAAAGATCTGCAAAAGAGTTTTACGGTCGGATTCGGCAAAACCGGCGCACCTGCCTACGGCCGCAGGAGAAAAGGAATCGGACCTGCAAACAAGATCGACAGACGAAGGGCGCCCCCGGAGCGATGCAATTACGATTTCGGGACATTCGGCGGGACCTAACACCGCCTCCAAATTATGTCAGACAAAAACGGCGAAGAGTGCTGGTATGCACTGAAAGTATTTTATAACCGGGTATTCGAACTCGAAAAACAGCTCTCGCAGGAAGGAGTGCGGAGTTATATTCCCCTGCTCCACGAAGACACCGTCGCCGGGGACAAAAAGATACGGAAACGCAAACCGGCCGTTTCGTCCCTGATGTTCATCCGCCAAAGCGAACACTATCTGCTCGAATTGCAGGACCGGATGAAAGCGAGTTGTCCGTTCATGGCCTACTTCGACCGGGAAACGAAAAAACCGGCAGTCATTCCGGACCGGGAAATGGAGCTGTTCATGCAGATCACTTCCGCCGACACTTCCGACCTGGAATATTTCAGCGACGAAGCGATCGACTACCGTTCCGGCGACAAGGTCCGGGTCACGGGCGGCCCGTTCAAGGGAGCCGAGGGGTACATCAAGCGGATCCGGGGCAACCGCCGCCTGGTCGTCGCTCTGGAAGGCATCATCGCCGTAGCGACGACCTACATCCCGGGACGTTTCCTGGAAAAAATGCCCGAAAACTGACCTTCGCGCCTCGAACAATGAAAGTTGCACGGTAATTGTCGGAAAACGGGACAGCGGTCCTGCGGGTCTTAAACCCGACGCCCTGTTCCGTTTCGAATACGGCCCGCTTCGAAAATCGACAGATTACAACATACACGACAAGAGCTGACGAACAATCAGTCCTTTGCAAAATATTTATTCTAACGAACCATGTACCGTCTGATAGAAAAATTGCACTTGGAACGCTATCTGAACTCCAGATTGATCCTTGCCATCGACCTGGTCGTATCGGGGGTAGCTTCGCTATGCGCACTGGTGTTGGTGAGATTGCTGCTTCCTCCCCTCTCCAACATTTCGAAATTCGCCCTGTTATGGATTGGCTGCGCGGTCGTATATTCGTTCATCACCTTTTTCCTGCTCAAGACCTATCGGTCGGTCATCCGCCACTCCACGTTGCGGGAAATCGCAAAATTCGTCGTGGCGGTCATCGGCAAGGAACTCCTGTTGGGACTGACCATTCTGCTCTACCCGCCTACACCGCTGTTCGGTATGCATATGCTGGCTCTGCTGCTGTTCGATCTGCTGCTGACCCTTTGCGGCCTGATCCTGATCCGGGTAGCGATGATTATCGTGTACGACCTGGTCAAAAACAACCTGAAATCCCGCAAACAGCACCAGTTGGTGTTGGTTTACGGATTAAGCGAAAAATCGGTATCGCTGGTCACCCGCTTGCAAAGTTCTCCGCATTACAAGGTCGTAGGGTTCCTGACTTTCGGCCGGAGAATGAAAAACCACACCATCGCGGAGTGTCCGGTCTATTATTTCGAAAATGAATACAGCATTCGATACCTCCGGCAACGGTACGACATCGATGCCGTGCTGTTCCCGACCAACGAAGAGGCACAGACCGAGCAGGAGCGCCTGATCCGCTACTGCGTCGAAAGCAATCTGAAAATCCTGATCGCACCGCCGATCGACGAGGTCATCGACGGCAAGATCATGCGGCAGTCGATCCGCGAAATCAAGATCGAAGATCTGCTGGGGCGCCCCGAAATCAAGATTTCACTGGACGAAATCCGAGCCAATTTCCGAGAGAAAACCGTTATGGTCACGGGCGCTGCCGGTTCGATCGGCTCGGAGCTGTGCCGCCAACTGGCATCGTTCGGGATCAAAAAACTGATCCTGTTCGACAATGCCGAAACTCCGATGCACAACCTGCGGCTCGAACTCGAAGAGCGCTTCCCGAAGCTGGAATTCGTCCCTGTGATCGGAGACATCCGGCTGCCCAATCGGTTGGATTTCGCTTTCCGCACGTTCCATCCTCAAGTCGTATTTCACGCCGCCGCTTACAAACACGTCCCCCTGATGGAGGAAAATCCCTGCGAAGCGGTGCTGGTCAATGTCATCGGCACACGCAACGTCGCTCTGAAATGCCTGGAGTACAACGTCGAAAAGATGGTGATGATCTCGACCGACAAGGCCGTGAATCCCACCAATATCATGGGCTGTACCAAACGCCTGGCCGAAATTTACGTACAATCGCTCGGGCTGGCCATCGAGCAGGGAACGATCGAGGGGGCCACGAAGTTCGTAACCACCCGTTTCGGAAACGTCCTCGGCTCGAACGGCTCGGTAATCCCGCGTTTCCGCGAACAGATCGCCAAAGGCGGACCGGTGACGGTCACCCATCCGGACATCACCCGCTTCTTCATGACCATTCCCGAGGCCTGCCAGCTGGTCATGGAAGCCGCAACGATCTCCACAGGCAATCAAATCTGCGTTTTCGATATGGGTAAATCGGTGAAAATCGCCGACCTGGCCAAACGTATGATCGAACTGGCCGGATACGAACCCGGCGAAGAGATCAAGATCGAATACACGGGACTGCGTCCGGGTGAAAAACTGTATGAGGAGGTACTCTCGAACACCGAAAATACGATCCCCACGATACACGACCGGATCCGTATCGCCAAAGTGCGCGAATACGACTACGCCGAAGCCTGCGCTGCGACCGAACAGCTCGAACAATTCGCCAGGATGGTAAACGTCCCGGACACGGTTTGCCTGATGAAAAAGATCGTTCCGGAATTCAAATCGAAAAACTCCGAATTCGAACGCTTCGACAAAGTGCAGCCCGCATAAAACATAAATCATCACTATCCTCAATAACCATGAAAGGAATCGTACTGGCCGGAGGCTCCGGCACCCGTTTATATCCGATCACCAAGGGTGTTAGCAAACAACTGCTCCCGATCTACGACAAACCGATGGTTTACTACCCCATCTCCGTCCTGATGCTGGCCGGAATACGCGATATTCTCATCATTTCCACGCCGGCCGACCTTCCGGCTTTCCGGCGTCTGCTGGGCGACGGATCGGATTACGGCGTACGGTTCGAATATGCCGAACAGCCTTCGCCCGACGGACTGGCCCAGGCGTTCCTGATCGGCGAGAAGTTCATCGGCAGCGATTCCGCCTGTCTGGTTCTGGGCGACAACATCTTCCACGGCTCGGGTTTCTCGACGATGCTCCGGGAAGCGGTCCGCACGGCCGAAGAGGAGGACAAGGCCACCGTATTCGGCTACTGGGTCGATGATCCGGAGCGTTACGGCGTGGCGGAATTCGACGGAAACGGCAACTGCCTTTCGATCGAGGAAAAGCCGGCCAATCCCAAATCCAACTATGCTGTAGTGGGACTCTACTTCTATCCCAACAAAGTGGTCGATGTGGCTAAAAAGATCAAACCTTCGGCCCGAGGCGAACTGGAAATCACGACTGTAAATCAAGTCTTTCTGCAAGACAGCCAACTGAAAGTCCAAACCCTCGGACGCGGCTTCGCATGGCTCGATACGGGCACGCACGACTCGCTGGCCCAGGCCTCGATTTTCGTCGAGGTGATCGAAAAGCGTCAGGGGCTGAAGATCGCTTGTCTGGAAGGCATCGCCTACCGCATGGGCTGGATCTCGGAGGAGAAGATGCGAGCGCTGGCACAGCCGATGATTAAAAACCAATACGGACAATATCTGCTCAAAGTAATCGACGAATTAAAACGCGAACAGAAATAATGAAAGTCATTGCCACCGCAATCAAGGACGTGGTTATCATCGAGCCGCAGGTGTTCGGCGACGACCGCGGCTATTTCTTCGAAAGCTACTCCCAGCAACAGTTCGACCAGGCCGTCCGGCCCGTACACTTCGTGCAGGACAACGAATCCAAATCCCGCCGGGGCGTACTGCGCGGACTCCATTTCCAAAAGGGGGCCGCAGCCCAATCCAAACTGGTGCGGGTCGTTCAGGGTCGGGTTCTGGACGTCGCCGTCGATATACGGCGCGGATCGCCCACGTTCGGCAAACACGTCGCAGTCGAGCTGACCGCCGAGAATCACCGCCAGCTCTTCGTACCGCGCGGATTCGCACACGGTTTTTCCGTATTGAGCGACGAGGCCGTCTTCCAATACAAATGCGATAACTTCTACGCGCCCCAGTCCGAAGGAGCGATTGCCTGGAACGACCCCGACCTGGGGATCGACTGGCAACTCCCCGCAGAAGAGGCGATCCTCTCGCCCAAAGACCGGGCACATCCCCGCCTCAAAGATGCCGACGAACTTTTCGACTATGGAATCGACTACTATGCATAACATACTCGTAACCGGTGCCGACGGACAGTTGGGCCGCGAAATGCGCACGCTCGGCGCAGCTTCGCGGCACCGCTATTTCTTTACCGACGTCGCCGACCTGGACATCACCGATGCGAACGCCGTACGACGGTTCGTCGAAAACGAGCGGATCGACGCGATCGTCAATTGTGCCGCCTACACCAATGTAGATAAAGCGGAAGAGGAGGCCGAAACGGCCGACCGAATCAACCGCGAAGCCGTGCGGAACCTGGCCGAAGCCGCCAAAGCGTGCGGCGCCACGCTGTTTCACATCTCGACCGACTATGTGTTCGGCGGCATGGGAAATATTCCCTTCCGAGAGGAGGATCCGACCGCACCGCTGGGCGTGTACGGCAAAACCAAGCTCGCAGGGGAAGAGGCGATCGTGGCTTCGGGATGCAAACACCTGGTTTTCCGCACCGCCTGGCTCTATTCGCCCTACGGCAGAAATTTCCTGAAAACCATGTTGCAGCTCACGGCCGACAAACCGGAATTACAGGTCGTTTTCGATCAGGTGGGAACTCCGACCTGCGCCGCCGACTTGGCCCGCGTGATCTTCGACCGCATCGAATCCGGCGACTATGCCGGACGGGAGGGCTTCTACCACTTCTCGAACGAAGGAGTCTGCTCTTGGTTCGATTTCGCCCATGAAATCGCCGCACTGGCAGACCATACCTCCTGTAAGATCCGTCCCTGCCACTCTGCGGAATTTCCGTCCAAGGTGCAACGGCCGAACTTTTCGGTACTCGACAAGACCAAAATCAAAACGACATTCGGAATCGACATCCCCCACTGGCGGGATTCGCTCGTACGCTGTATGGCCACCCTCCGGTGAGCCGAAGCGAACCGCCGGGATCATCCCGAACAGCGAGAAATAAAAACAAAAAAAGCGAATACATGAAACGCAACATTCTCATTACCGGCGGTGCCGGATTCATCGGCTCGCATGTGGTGCGGCTCTTCGTGAACAAATATCCCGACTATCGGATCGTCAACCTCGACAAGCTGACCTACGCCGGCAACCTGGCCAACCTGCGGGACATCGAAAATGCCCCGAATTACACCTTCGTCAAGGCCGACATCTGCGACTACGACACCATCCGCGAGCTATTCCGCAAGTACGACATCGACGGAGTGATCCACCTGGCCGCCGAAAGCCACGTCGATCGCTCGATCAAGGATCCGTTCACCTTCGCCCGCACTAATGTCATGGGCACGCTTTCCCTGTTGCAGGCCGCCAAGGAACAATGGAACGGTGACTGGGAGGGGAAACGCTTCTACCATATTTCGACCGACGAAGTATATGGTGCGCTGCAATTCGACGGTACGCTCTTCACCGAAGAGACCCGCTACGACCCCCACTCCCCCTATTCGGCGGCCAAAGCCTCATCCGACCATTTCGTGCGGGCCTACCACGACACCTACGGCTTGCCGACGATCGTAACCAACTGCTCGAACAACTACGGGCCCTATCAATTTCCCGAAAAGCTGATCCCGCTGTTCATCAACAACATCCGCCACGGCCGACCGCTGCCCGTTTACGGCAAAGGCGAGAACGTCCGCGACTGGCTCTACGTCGAAGACCACGCCCGCGCCATCGACCTGATCTTCCACAAAGGCCGCATCGCCGAAACCTACAATATCGGCGGATTCAACGAATGGAAGAACATCGACCTGATTAAAGTCATCGTCCGCACCGTCGATCGGCTCCTGGGCAACCCCGAAGGCGAGAGCGAGAAGCTCATCACCTACGTCACCGACCGTGCCGGACACGACCTGCGGTATGCCATCGATTCGCGCAAACTGAAAAACGAACTGGGCTGGGAACCCTCGCTGCAATTCGAGGAAGGCATCGAAAAGACCGTGCGCTGGTACCTCGACAACCAGGAATGGATGGACCACATCACCTCGGGCGAATACGAGAAATACTACGAATCCATGTATAAAAACCGATAGTAAGCCCGGCAGTGCATAATACTGGCACACAAGACATCCACTTCTTACAAACATCAATAAATCTAAAAAACAAAATCAATGAATATAGCAATCGTCGGGACAGGCTACGTGGGTCTCGTATCGGGAGCCTGCTTTGCCGAAATGGGAATCGATGTCACCTGCGTGGACATCAACCCGGAAAAAATCAAGTGCTTGTTAAACGGTGAAATCCCTATCTATGAACCGGGACTGGACGACCTGGTAAAACGGAACGTCGAAGCGGGCCGGCTCCATTTCACCACGGACCTGACCACCTGCCTCGACAACGTCGAAGTCGTTTTCTCGGCCGTAGGCACGCCGCCGGACGAAGACGGTTCGGCCGACCTGCAATACGTACTCGAAGTAGCTCGGACATTCGGCCGGAACATCAAAAAATACACGATTCTAGTCACCAAGTCCACCGTACCGGTAGGTACGGCAAAAAAAGTCAAGGCCGTCATCGAGGAAGAGCTGACCGAACGCGGCGAGCAAATCGATTTCGAAGTGGCTTCGAACCCCGAATTTCTCAAGGAAGGCGCAGCGATCAAGGACTTCATGTCGCCCGATCGTGTGGTCGTCGGCGTAGAGAGCGACCGGGCAAAAAAGGTCATGGAACGGCTTTACCGTCCGTTCCAAATGAACAACTACCGGCTCTACTTCATGGACATTCCCTCGGCCGAGATGACCAAATACGCGGCCAATGCCATGCTGGCCACACGCATCTCCTTCATGAACGACATCGCCAATCTGTGCGACCTGGTCGGAGCCAACGTGGACATGGTGCGCAAAGGTATCGGCGCAGACACCCGCATCGGTTCGAAATTTCTCTATCCGGGATGCGGATACGGCGGCTCCTGCTTCCCGAAAGACGTGAAAGCCCTGGCCCGTACCGCCCGCGAATACGGCTATACGATGGGAGTGATCGAAGCGGTCGAAGCGGTCAACGAACGCCAGAAAGAGATCGTAGTCAAGAAACTGCAAGATAAGCTCGGAACACTCCGGGGCAAGACGATCGCCTTGTGGGGCCTGGCCTTCAAACCCGAAACAGATGATATGCGCGAAGCACCGGCTCTGGTCGTTATCGAAAAGCTGCTCGAAGCGGGAGCCTCCGTGAAGGTATATGACCCGGTAGCGATGGACGAATGCCGCCGCCGAATCGGGGACCGGGTCGTCTATTGCAAAGATATGTACGATGTGGTGATCGACGCCGACGCTCTGGCGGTATTGACCGAATGGAAGGAGTTCCGAATTCCCTCCTGGTCGGTCATCAAACGGGTTATGAAACAACCGGTATTGGTGGACGGGCGCAACATTTACAGCAAGGACGAAGTGATTGCCGAAGGATTCGAGTACGCGGCGATCGGCAAATAGCTTTCGAACGACGAGAAGTCACAATCCGTTTTTTCGAAATTTCGGCCTCCTGTACCGTAAAATATAGAAGGTCGATTTTTGAACATACAGCCTAAAACCGAAAATCGTAAGGCCGGTAAAAAGTTCGAAAACCATGAAAATATTAGTGACCGGTTCTGCCGGATTCATCGGCTACCACCTATCCAAACGATTGCTCGAAGCGGGCAATCAGGTCGTCGGCATAGATTCTATCAATGACTATTACGATGTCCGGCTCAAATACGCCCGGCTCGAAACGGCAGGCATTCACCGGAATCTCGTTGCGAAAGGACAACCGGTGCAGAGCGATCGTTATCCCGCTTACAGGTTCATCCAAATGCACCTCGAAGACCGACAGGCCCTGCAAAACCTGTTCGGAACTGAAAAATTCGATGCCGTCGTCAATCTGGCGGCACAGGCCGGCGTACGCTATTCGATCGAAAACCCCTATGCCTACATCGACAGCAACATCGTGGGATTCCTCAACCTGCTCGAGTGCGTGCGACACAATCCGGTCCGGCATTTCGTTTACGCCTCCTCGAGTTCGGTTTACGGCGGCAATACGAAAACACCCTTTTCGGAGGAAGACCGGGTAGATAACCCCGTATCCCTCTATGCTGCCACGAAAAAATCGAACGAACTGATGGCGCACGTCTATTCCGGATTGTACGGAATTCCGACCACCGGTTTACGGTTTTTCACGGTATATGGCCCCTGGGGACGTCCCGATATGGCCCCCCTGCTATTCGCCGGAGCCATCCGGGAGGGGCGACCGATCAAAGTATTCAATCACGGCAATCTTTCACGCGACTTCACCTATATAGACGACATCATCGAAGGGATGGTCCGCGTCATCGGCAAAGCCCCGGCCCCGACACAAGACCGTCCTATTCCGGCCGAAGTCTATAACATCGGATGCGGACATCCCGTTCAACTGATGGATTTCATCCATACGCTCGAACAGGCCCTCGGCAAGAACGCCCAACTGCAAATGATGCCCATGCAACAGGGAGATGTACACACGACCTACGCCGACACGACAAAACTCGAACGCGATTTCGGCTATCGGCCGCAGGTTTCTCTGGCGGAAGGGATCGCTATTTTCGCCCAATGGTACGAAAAACAACAAACAACAGGCAACAATGATTAACTCCCGAAAAGACCTCGAAAATTACATTCGAGCCGACCGGCAGCGCAATATCGGATCGATCGGCTTTCTGAAATACAGGCTCGGACTATTCATGAAATCGGAGTCCTGTATTGCCTTCCATTATCTGACCGCATTGAGACATTGCGAATATTACCACAATACACGAGCGAATCTTTGGCACCGGCTACTGGCCTGCTATTGGAAAATCCGACTTTCCCGTCGCGGAGGTAAATACCAAATCGCAATCGGCCTGAATATGGTCGGCCCCGGCCTGCGCATCCCGCATTCAAGGGGGGGGGGGGGGGGGTGATAGAAAATTGTCTGTAAATGGGATGTAATTGCCAGATAAACAGGGGGGTCGTCATCGGATTAAATAAGCAGCTGGCAACCCGCCCTATCACGGGCAACAACGTATTATTAGTGTTTCTTTAACA
>OIFY01000183.1_pt1 | contig 11391 bp, 9 predicted proteins | sample 1581901 | NCBI WGS metagenome assembly OIFY01 (sample SAMN04414077, study PRJEB24778) | human gut metagenome | material: faecal | host: Homo sapiens | reverse complement strand
TTAGACTGCTTGGATAGTGGGAAATGTGAGAACATTCGCGGTTTGTTGTTAATGTAGTGTTGGTGGTGTATCCTGTGGATGCACCGTATGTGTTCTGCGACTTTGTGATTGTGTAGAACCGTGTGATGTATCGTGCTCGCGCTTGTTATTGCTGCTGCGCCCACCTAGTTCTCCATTGGATCGCTCGTCGGCAGCGTCAGATGTGTTTAAGAGACCGGCTAGTACGGCTGATTTGTGTGCCTTTGGCATTGGGCAGGTTGACGTAAGGGATGGTTTTCCCGACGGATACCTTCTCTTCTTCTTGGATAAGGTCAAGCAGTTCGTCCACATATGGGCGGTCTTTCAGGCCTCCGGTCATGTGTTCTGTCATTTCTTTGATTAAGGAGAAGTCCGGTTGCGGTTTTTGCAAGAAATATTTCTCCAGCAGATAGATACTTACCAGTGAAGAAGGATGGCTGTTGATGAAGGCTTCTGCTTTTTCTTCCAATGCTTTCTCCGAGGGAGTACTCAAACCTTTCAACTCTTTCTGAAAGGCGGTCAGTTCTTCATTGGGAACATTCCCCGTGATTTCCAGTGAAGTAAGTTCGGCGGCAGAACCTTTTATCTTTATGTTGTCTCCTTTGTCCAGGTAAAGCGGATATTCCGTACCGTCACTGAATTGCAACCATGTAGAGGCAAGTGTGTCGGTGGTGAGGGTTGCAGAGAACTTGTCATCCTTGACAAGCAGAGTGTCCATACGGTTATAGAACTTGTCCGTACCATATATATAAAGGGTATCATTCCCCAGCCCTTTGATTTCACCATTTAGGTAGACTGAATTTGTATTTTTGCTGCCGCAGGCAGACAATATAATAAGCAGAAGGTATGCAAGATAGATTTTCTTCATTCCGGTTCTTTTTCTGATACTTCGTCGCGAAAATACTTCTTTTTGGTGTGAATAAAAAGAAATGCCCGACATATTTCTATGCCGGGCACGTTCTTTTCAATCTAACCTTTATTATTTGATGATATTCATAAAGTCAGTGTTAGTGAAGTATTTGGCGAATTCCAGGTCAGAAGCAGCCTTCTTTGCCAAAGCCGGTTCTTTTGCAATGGCATTCTTCAGACTGCTGGTTACCATAGATGTATTGTTGGTTCTTGCGCCAAGTACAGCCATCAGGTAGTCAGTATAAGCGTCTGGTCTTTCGATAGCAGCCAGTGTGTTCTTAGCCTTGTTGTAGTCCTTAGCCAGGATTTGTGCCAAAGCAGCGCTGTTAGTCTTAGTGTCGCCAAATGAGCTGACAGCCTTGTCGTACTGTCCTTGAGCAACATACAGATTACCCAATGCCTCGTTCAGTTCCTTAGAACCGGAAGCCTTGCTCAGATAGCTTTCTGCTGCTGTTCTGTCGCCCTTGGTCAAGGCAATCAGACCGAGATTCATGTTTGCTTCAGGAGCATCCTTGATGGAGAGAGCTTTCTTGAAGTAGCTTTCAGCCTTGTCAAGATCACCAGCCTGATAAGCCAGTTTACCTAAGTTGTTGTAAGCACGGAAATCGTTCGGGAAGATTTGAGTAGCTTTTGTGAAGATGGCTTCTTGCTTGGCAGCATCTTTAGTCAAGGTGGTGGCATACAGTAATGCTTCGATGTTCAGCTGCTTGGCATCGCTGTCGGCGAGGTTTGCGATTTCTTCGTCAGACTTACCGATGATTTCGTAGTTCAAAGTCAGGCGTGAACGACGCAGTTGCGGCAGGATTTCGTCAGCCAAAGTCTTATAAACAGAAGAGATGTTCTTGATTTCTTGTTCTCTTTGTTCAGGATCCTGATACATGGAAAGAACGCGAAGAATCAATTCTTTATCTTGGATGTTTGATTTGGATACCAGTTCCTGGAAGCCTTCCCAGTCCTGAGCCGTATACTTGGTGTCTACTGCTGCATTGATTTTTGCTTTCTTCCAATCTCTGTTGATGATTTTAGCCGTGTTGTCCTGGCGGTTCTCAGCCAGTGTAGTATTCAAGCCTACACCACCATCGGGAGAAGCGTATGCGGAGATTTCGATGTTGCTGATTTTCTTGTTTTCAGCTTCGTCTATGTTTTTCACTTCTTTGCCGAATTCTTTGGCAGTCTTCAATTCGCTGGCGCGTACGTTGGCTTGTTGAATCAAGAACATGATGTTGGCGTCATGCTTTTCTTTGATGATACGTTGGAAAGCGTCGTCACCATTGGCGGGGTTAGCGCTGCCCAATGTTTGTTCCAGCATCTCAGAAGTGGAGATTACACCATCAGCTACTTTTACAGCAGGGATAGTGACAGTCTTTTTGCCTACTGTAGCCTTGAATTCCAGATACAGTTCGGATTTGGCCATTTCCGGTACATAGTCGAAAGATGTCTTCATAGTGTAGCTGCCGCCCATCTTGTAAGAGATAGTCTGGTCGTTACCTTCTACTTTTTCGCCCTGGAACACAGCCGACTGGCCTTTAGCTTCGCCGCCATTCCATTTCAGCACAGGGGTCACTTCTACCACAGCCTTCTTGTTGAAGTACTTTTCGGGGAATTTTCCGTTGATTGTAGCGGGAACTTTACCACCCACAGCTTCCAGAACTTGAGGAGTTACGGTGAAATAATCTGATGACAATTCACCCATCTTTTTGCTGCACGATGTCATTAATGCAACAACCATTGCCATTAAAAACGGCAGATACAATTTCTTAGTCATTTTAGGTATAAATTAATTGTTTGTAATTGAAATTTGTCTATTCCATTTTAGTGTGCTGTTTGGGCATGGACACAACAACGCAAAGATATTAAATCCTATTACAGTTTGTTAACTCGCGCAGCAATTTTATCATAATTTAATGAATTTCCCGCTCTTTGCGGTACTTTATATTGCGGGGATGATGTTCTATGATTTCACTGCGCAATCTGTGCCGGTCAATATGTGTGTAAATTTCTGTTGTAGCGATAGATTCGTGACCCAGCATACTTTGTATGGCGCGCAGGTTGGCGCCTCCTTCAAGCAGGTGGGTGGCAAAGGAATGGCGGAAGGTGTGCGGACTGATGTTTTTGGTGATGCCGGCCTTCTTCGCCAGTTCCTTGATGAGATGGAATACCATGATGCGCGAGATATTTTTGCCCCAGCGTGCCAGGAATACATAGTCCTCGAAGTCCTTCTTGATTTTCCAGCCTCCATTGCGGTCCACGAACCAGTTCCTTATCTCCTTGATGGCACGGGACGATATGGGTACAAGGCGCTGTTTGCTGCCCTTACCTTCTACCTTGATGAAGCCTTCGTCGAAATACAAGTCGGAGATTTTCAGGTTGCACAGTTCCGATACCCGTAGGCCGCAACTGTATAGAGTCTCGAGGATGGCCCGGTTGCGTTGCCCCTCGTTTGTGCCCAGGTCAATGGCGGAGATGATGCGGTCTATCTCTTCCACTGTCAGTACTTCTGGAAGCTTGAATCCGATTTTGGGTCCTTCCAACAGTTCGCTGGGGTCTCCCTCCAGGTAGTCGGCCATGACGAGGAAATGGAAGAATGACTTGATGCCCGACAAGATGCGTGCCTGCGAGCGGGGATGGATGCCGATGTCGTGCAGTCCGGAGGCAAAATGCTGCAAGTCATCCAGGGTAGTGTCAAGGATAGCGATACCCTCTCCTTCCAGAAAGTGCAGCAGCTTCTGTAAGTCTGTTTGGTAAGCATCCACTGTATTGGGTGAGAGTGCTTTTTCCAGTTTCAGATACTGGTGGTACTTTCTGATTATCAGCGTTTGTTTCTCCTTATTCGTGGATTTTTCTTCTGATTTCATTTCTTTTTTCTACCTTTGCTTCGCGAAAATAGACTGCATTTCAGCAAATTGCAAATAAATTTGCATCTGCTTTCGGTTTGCACTATCTTTGCACCGCAAAGGTATAAAAAATTGTGTTATGAGGATACAGATTATTAACGGCCCCAATATAAATCTCTTGGGCAAACGTGAACCTTCCATTTACGGTAGCGTTACTTTTGAAGACTACCTTGCCGAACTCCGTAAGAAATATGCGGATGTACAGATTGACTATTTCCAGTCCAACATTGAGGGAGAGCTGATAGACAAGATTCAGCAGGTAGGTTTTGATGTGGACGGCATCATTTTGAATGCGGGTGCTTACACCCATACGTCCATCGCTCTGCAAGATGCTATCCGTTCGGTCACTTCTCCGGTGATTGAGGTGCATATCTCTAATGTACATGCCCGCGAGGCTTTTCGTCATGTGTCCATGATTTCCTGCGCTTGCAAGGGTGTCATTCTCGGTTTCGGGCTGAACTCCTACCGTCTGGCCATGGAGGCATTAAAAGATTATTAAATAAAATAGGTATATAGATTATGTTATTGAAGCAAACGAAGATTGTCGCAACGATTTCTGACCAGCGCTGTGATGTTGATTTTATAAAGCAGTTGTTCGATGCAGGTATGAATGTTGTACGTATGAATACTGCACATCTTGGCCGTGAAGGTGCCGAGAAGTTGATTAACAATGTGCGTTCGGTTTCCAACCGCATCGCTATCCTGATGGATACGAAAGGACCGGAGGTCCGCACGACGGTTCTGGCTGAGCCCATTCCTTTCAAGGCGGGCGACCGCGTGAAGGTGGTAGGCAACCCGGAGCAGGAGACTACCCGTGAATGTATCTCGGTATCCTATCCCCATTTCGTCAAAGACTTGAATGTGGACGGCCATATCCTTATTGATGACGGTGACTTGGAGTTGGTTGTTGTAGAGAAGACCCCCGACTACCTGCTCTGCGAAGTACAGAATGAGGCTACTCTGGGCAGCCGCAAGAGCGTCAACGTTCCCGGCGTCCGCATCAATCTGCCTTCTCTGACTGAGAAGGACCGCACCAATATCCTTTATGCCATTGAGAAGAACATAGACGTCATTGCCCACTCCTTTGTGCGCAATAAGCAGGATATACTCGACATCAAGGCGATTCTTGACGCTCATAACAGCGATATCCGTATTGTTGCTAAGATTGAGAACCAGGAAGGCGTTGATAATATCGATGAAATCCTGGAAGTAGCCGACGGTGTGATGATAGCTCGCGGTGACCTCGGTATTGAAGTTCCGCAGGAACGTATTCCGGGCATCCAGCGTGTGCTCATCCGCAAGTGTATTCTTGCCAAGAAGCCGGTGATTGTTGCCACACAGATGCTTCATACCATGATTTCCAATCCGCGTCCCACCCGTGCGGAGGTAACGGACATTGCCAATGCCATCTATTATCGTACGGATGCCTTGATGTTGAGCGGTGAAACCGCCTATGGAAAGTATCCGGTAGAAGCGGTGAAGACGATGACCAAGATTGCCGCCCAAGCGGAGAAAGACAAGCTGTCTGACAACGATATCCGTATTCCGCTGGACGAGAACAGCAACGACGTGACTGCGTTCCTGGCCAAACAAGCGGTAAAGGCTACCACCAAACTGAAAATCCGTGCAATCATCACCGACAGTTACAGCGGCCGTACTGCCCGTAACCTTGCCGCTTTCCGTGGCAAATATCCGGTATTGGCCATCTGCTACAAGGAAAAGACCATGCGGCACCTTGCCCTTTCCTACGGTGTGGAAGCTATCTATATGCCCGAACTTGCCAACGGGCAGGAGTATTACTTTGCAGCCTTGCGCCGCTTGTTGAAGGAAGGCCGTTTATGTCCTACGGACATGGTGGGCTACCTGAGTAGCGGTAAGGAAGGCACACAGACCTCTTTCCTTGAAATCAATGTCGTAGAAGATGCCTTGAAGCATGCTGAAGATAGTGTGCTGCCTAACAGTAACAGATACTTGTAGGATAAGGGATTAAGGATAAGGGGTTAGGGATTAGCGGTTAATGATTAATTAATAATTGTGCGCAGAACTAACCCCTAACCCCTAATCCCTTATCCCTAACCTATAATCCATTAACAAAGTGACGATTGACGAATACATTTTGCAGCACATTGATGATGAGGGCGATTATCTGAAAGCGCTCTATCGCGACACGCATGTCAAGTTGCTATATCCCCGCATGGCTTCCGGACATTTGCAGGGGCGTATGCTCAAGATGTTTGTCCGGATGATTCGTCCCCGGCAGGTGCTGGAGATAGGGACTTATAGCGGATATTCCGCACTTTGCATAGCAGAAGGACTGCCAGAGGGCGGGATGCTGCATACGTTTGAAATCAACGACGAGCAGGAGGACTTCACCCGTCCGTGGCTGGAGAATTCCGATTACGCGGATAAAATCAGGTTCTACATCGGTGATGCTTTGGAGCTGGTACCGCAACTGGACCTCACTTTCGACCTTGCCTTTATTGACGGAGATAAGCGTAAATACATAGAGTATTATGAAATGGTGCTCGCCCGCCTTTCCGGCGGTGGATATATCATTGCCGACAATACCTTGTGGGATGGCCATGTGCTGGAAGAACAACCCCATCGCACAGACCTGCAAACAATCAGTATCAAAGCCTTCAATGATTTGGTGGCGCGGGATGCGCGTGTGGAGAAAGTCATTCTTCCCCTGCGTGACGGATTGACGATTATCCGTAAGAAGTAACTGTTTTTTTATCTTTTTCTCAGCAGCCGCTTGCTGAGGTATCTCACCGGATACCATACGGACAAGAAGCCTACAGTGATGACCGTTAAGAATACCAGAATAATATCCGTGGCATGTACACTTACCGGATAAGCGTCCACTACAAAACTTCCATTGCCTCCCCCCAATGAAATCAACCCGAAACGTTGCTGCAGAAAGCACAGCAACAATCCTAAAACGATGCCGGAGAGGGCGCCGAATACAGAAATCATCCTGCCTTCGAACAAGAAGATGCGCGCTATAAGCCGGTCATCGGCACCCAGGTTGCGCAGTGTCTCCACGTCCTCCCGTTTGTCCAGTATCAGCATGGACAGCGAACCGATGACATTGAAGCATGCGATACCCAGAATGAAGGTGAGGAAGAGATAAGAGATGAGTTTCTCTATTTCCATGATGCGGAAAACATCGGCCTGCTGCTCGTAGCGGTTCTGTACAATGAACCGGTCGCCGAGAATGCCTGCTATTTTCTTTTGTACGGAGCCGATGTTGGAACCGGGTTTCAGTTTCATCTCGATGGCAGAGACTTCCGTGTCATAATTAAACAGACGGCGGGCAAAGTCGAGTGACGTCAGTATGTAGCGTGAATCGTATTTTTGCTGGTTGACGGCAAAGATGGCGCCGGGCGAGAAGAGATACTCCCGGTTGAAAGCCGCAGTGGGGTTGGCTATGTTTACCCGTACGTTCCGTTTGGGGGCATAGACCTGCAACGGGTCCACGAACTGAATGCCGGTGCCCAACTCGGATATAAGTTCCACACCCAGAAAACCATAGTCCACCACCGAGTCGCTCAGTAGGAACTTTCCCGTCCCATAGAGCAAGCTGTCGATGGATGTAAGCTGTTCGAAATTGTCCTCCACTCCCTTGATGACGGCCATTGCCTGGCGGTCCTTGTACTGCACCATGGCATTCTCTTCCAGTGTTTCCGTCCACACGTCAATCTCGGACAGGGCGTGTACTTGCCGGATGCACGCTTCGTGCGGGTCGAAAACCTTACCTTCGCGGACGGTGATTTTCAGTTCCGGGTCGAAGGCTGTGAAAAAGCCTGCCACCATGTCCTGAAAACCGTTGAACACGGACAAGGTGCATACCAACGCCAACGTAGCCAATGCCACCCCACACACCGAAATACCGGAGATGATATTAATGGCATTGTGTTTCTTCTTGGAGAAGAGGTAGCGGCGGGCTATAAAGAAGGGAAGGGACATTATTTCAGCAGTTCGTCAATTCGTTCCAGATAGTCCAGTGAGTCGTCTACGAAGAACTTCAGTTCGGGGATAATGCGTAGTTGGTGGCGTACGCGGGTACCCAGTTCAAAGCGTATGGACTTCATGTTTCCGTTGATGTTCTTGACTATTTCTTCGCTTTTCTCCGAGGGGAATATACTGAGATAAGCGCGTGCCACGCTCATGTCGGGGCTGATGCGTACGGCACTGACGGAAATCAGTATGCCGGGCATGGACTTGGTTTGCAACAAGAAGATATCACTCAGTTCCTTCTGCAGGAGACGGGCTATTTTATTTTGTCTGGTAGTTTCCATACTGTTCATTTTTTTATGCTGGGGTGCAGCTTGTTTTCACGTTAGCAAAGTTACTGAAATATATTGTTCTGCCGACTGTTTATAGCTTTTTTTTCATTCTTTTCCCTATTGTAGGGTTCATTCTTTTCCGTTCTGTCGATGAGATATGCCTTTTCGTAGATTCTATTTGTTGTTCTTGTTATGCTTCCCTAACTTTGATGTCAGTTCGGAGAACTGCTGATGATGAGTGAAGAAGGAAGAGAACCATTCCGTTATAGAAGAGACTCTCTCTAAATAGCGTTTTTTCATGTATTATTGACTTGAACCGTTTTTACCCGGGAGGGTAGAAACGGTTTTTTTGCGCATCTGACCGGGCTTTCTTGTCTCTTGCATAGGCTTCCGTTATGTGTTACATAGGCTTCTGTTGTGTTTTGCACGGTGGTTTGTCTTGAGAAGCCTTTGGGTTTATCATGTGCGCACGGCTGTGGTACACCTTTTCCACAGTCGTGAAGAAGACGTGCCACAGCTGTGAAGAATATGCTTCACAGCCGTGGTTTTTCATCAATATATAGGGGTTGACAGAACAGACATAAGGGAATGACAGAACAAACATGAGGGGATAACGGAATGGACATAAGCACTCGACGCATTCCGTATCAGGGTATGAATAGCGGAATGCGTCGAGTGCTTGTGGGGGAATGATATGATATTTGTTCTTATGCCTTTACATACTTCCTTTTAGCTATCAGCACTGCCACGATGATACCTATCACCAGCAGTGCCAGTGCTCCGTAGGCGATGCCTTCCGTCACGTGCAGGCTGGTGGGGTCAAAGCGCATTTCGATGGTGTGCTGTCCGGCAGGAACATACATTGTGCGCAGGATATAGTCGGCGCGTGCCAGTTCGACAGGCTGTCCGTCGATGGTTACGTGCCAGCCGTCCGGATAATAGATTTCGGAGAATACGGCAATACCGTCTTGGGCATTGTTCGTTTCGTACGTCAGGCGGTTAGGTGTGTAACTTGTCAGGCGGATGCTGGAGAGGCTGTCTTTATAACTTTCCGTGGCACCTTTCAGCACATCCTTGAAGCGGGCATCCACTACGGCTGTCTCCGTAGGTATGATGCTGTCCAGGGCGTCAATCTCTTCGTTGGCGTTGTTCACATACTGCACCTTGTTTACAAACCATGCATTGCCGTAGGCGTGCGGGTTGAGGATGGGAACGGTTTGTCTTTGCTGTCCTGCAGGGAAGATGAAGTATTTGGTGTTTAGCATGTTCAGTACGCGGAACTTATTGGCATCCACGCTGTCCATCTCACCTCCGGCGGTGGCAATGGCCTTGTAGGCCGCCTGCATTTCGGGAGAGATGTGATGCTCTATCATTTCCTGGTAGCGGCGCAGCTTGGCCGGGTGATAACCGCCGACGCTTTTGTGCCAGTAGGAGGTGTTGTTGTCATCGAAGGTGCTGGTGGCAAAGTTCAATACACGATAGTCCAAGCTGGTATCTTGTAGTATCAGCTCGTCTGTATTTGTCTTGGTGAAGGTTTCCGTACGGATGGAGTGGGGCACGAACTGGGCATCATTCAGATAGCGCTTGTTGACCCCCCACATATCTGCCAGGCAGAGTATGGTGATACCTGCAATGGTCAGCGAGCTGCGCAGCTTGCCGCTTGCATAGAGCCAGAGCAGGCTGCAGCCGATGCCTATGATGATGAAGCTACGCAGGGCGTCGCTGCTGACGAGTTCGGCACGCATCTCTCCCAAGTTGGCAAGGATGCCGGAGAGCTCGTTGGCGGGTATCATCTGCTGGTTGACGGCATTCTGCAGCATCTGTGCCTCTTGGGCGGGCACGTAGCCGGAGCCGATGCTGCCCGGGGCAACGGCAAGCAGCAGGGCGATGCCTGCAGTGAGCAGCAGGCTGATGCCGAGGGGCTTCTTTTCTTGTTTTAAGATTTCCGGCTCTTCGAGCAGGCGTTTCAGGGCAAAGATAGCCAGCAAAGGTATCGTGAACTCTGCTATGACAAGGATGGAGGACACGGCGCGGAACTTGTTGTACAACGGGACGTAATCGATGAAGAAATCCGTCAGCGGCATGAAGTTCTTGCCCCAGGACAAGACGATGGAGAAGAAGGTGGCTCCTATCAATGCCCACTTCAACGGTCCTTTCACGATGAAGCATCCCAGTACGAACAGAAACAAGACGAATGCTCCGACGTAGACGGGACCCGACGTCATGGGCTGGGTACCGAAATATTGTGTCAGTGAGCCGTACAGACTACTGTACATCGGGTTTGCCTTGCTCATGGCAGTTTCACTCTGGCTGAGGGCGGCAGATGCTCCGCCTTTGAAGTTGGGCACCAGCAGAGTCAGTGTTTCGTCGATGCCGTAGCTCCACTGGGTGATGTAGTCGCGGTCCAGCCCGCTACTGGTCTGCTTGGCAGCGTCGCCGGTCTGCACCAGTTCGCTTTTGCCGCGCATGGTTTCTTTGCTGTAGGCATAGGTGTGATAGAGGTTGGATACGTTGGCGGCTATGCCGACGAGGGCGGCCACAATCAGTACGGCACTTGCCTTGAAGAACTGGGGCAATGTCTTGGTACGCCATGCTTTCTCGAAGTAGGCTCCCACAAAGAAAAGGATGACGAAGAAGAAGTAATAGGACATCTGCACGTGGTTCGAGGTGATTTGCAGGGCCACGAACAAGGCGGTGAGGATGCCTCCCCACAGCAGTTTCCCGCGATAGGCGAGCACAATGCCTGCTATGGTGGGCGGCACGTAGGCAAGGGTGATGAACTTCCAGATGTGTCCGGCAGATATCAGGATGAAGAAATAGGACGAGAATGCCCACATGATACCGCCCAGTCCGGCCAGCCAGACCGGTATGCCGAAGACGCGCAGCAGGATGTAGAAGCCGAGCATCAGCATGAATGTGAGGCACACATAGTCGGGCAGGAAGAGTTGGTAGGCTTTCTGTACCCACTGCAGTGACTTGGTGGAGTCATACGAAGGGGCTATCTGATACATGGGCATACCGCCGAACAGCGAGTTTGTCCAACGGCTGCGTTCGCCCGTCTGTTCGTAATACTCCTTGACTTCTTGTCCTGCCCCTGCTCCTGCAGCCGTGTCGTGCTGAAAGAGAATACGGTTTTCTATATCCGCCGGGAAGAAGTAGGCGAAGGAAAGGAGGACGAATGCCAAGATGGCAATAAGGTCGGGAAGAAGCTTCTTCATGAGTTATAAGTTATGAGTTATCAATTAATCAATTGTGGGGCAAAGATAGTGCAAACCGAATAC
>OIFY01000170.1_pt1 | contig 11733 bp, 10 predicted proteins | sample 1581901 | NCBI WGS metagenome assembly OIFY01 (sample SAMN04414077, study PRJEB24778) | human gut metagenome | material: faecal | host: Homo sapiens | reverse complement strand
GAGTTATACACTCCGCCCTGATTAATTACTTTCTTAAGCCTAAACGCTCAATAAGATTTCTGTAAGATTCAATATCTGTATCCTTAAGATATGCAAGTAAAGCTCTTCTCTTACCAACCATCTTAAGAAGACCTCTTCTTGAGTGGTGATCCTTTGGATGTACCTTGAAGTGCTCATTCAGGTCGTTGATTCTTGCTGTAAGGAGTGCAACCTGCACTTCTGGTGAACCTGTATCACCTGCTGTACGAGCATACTTCTCAATGATCTCTTTCTTCTGATCTGCTGTAATCATGCTTTTTTCCTCCATTTTCTTATTTTGTCCAGTCGCTGAGTTATGGTCGGAGTGATCCTATAACCAAGTGACGGCATTTGATATCTTACCACAAGACCTTCATCTTGTAAAGCACTATTTTACTTATAAGTTCCACCCTTGATATAGCCCTCGGCTTTCTCGCTTCCATGTGTGAATTTGTAGCCGATTCCTAACCATTCACTGTTGGTTTTACCAAAATATCGAAGTGGATCTGTCCAATTGTTATCTGCATTCTGTGGATCGAAGTTGTACCAGATTCCGTTGATCTTGATGACACACCAGTAATGCTCACCATACGAGTTATCTGCACGTAATGTCTCGCCTCCGACACGATACGCCTCAAAGCCGAGTGCTCTTGCAAATACAACCATCGCCGAACCATAATTGATACAGGTTCCGTAACGTTGCCCATTCACGCCGCAAATAATTGTCTTTGCAAAGCTGACAACCTGTCGATCCCGATTATTAGAATACGAAACATTAGTGTTGTTCCATGATCCTGTGAAGCCATCATACTTATAAAATGAATTATCTATAATCCACTTATAACATGCCAGAAGCTTGTCATAATTATCCATTTCAGGCTTTACGACCTGTGCCAATACTTCCTGCACTTTTGTATCAATTGCCGTATCTCTGGTTATGGTTGGAACCAGCACAGCCTCGCTCAGAACCTTGCGCAGATTCTCGCTGGTCGCCTTGTCGTTTGCTTCCTTCTCAGCTTCTTCCTGCCGTTTTCTTTCTTCTTCCTTTTCCTTCTCGATCTGCTTTGCAATCGCAGCATCGACATACGGATATCTCGTCTCGCCCGGTGCAGTCTCGCCCTTTTCTACGAGCACGATCTCGATCGCCTCCAGACGCTTTGCAAGCCCCGACGTTCCGGAAGCCTCTCCGTTACATGCCCAGTCAAGCCATCCATACGTCTGGCTATGTACACGATAATACACATCGAACTTCTCTGCCATCTCTCCGGTCAGCTTGATCTTGATCGCTTCGAGACGCTTCGCCTGTCCGGATGTACCTGCCTGCATATCATTCGTTACCCAGTCCATCCAGCCGTAGGTCTGGCAATGAACGGAATAGGTAATACCACCTGTACAGCTTGTATTTGGCACATCAATCTTAATTGCCTCCAGACGTTTGCCCTCACCGGTTGTTCCAGACTGCTTACCATCTACTACATAATCCAGCCATCCATGTGTCTGTACATGTGTCGTATACTTGAGGTCTGCATCATCGGCGCCATTTTTACGAACGAGCTTGATCTGGATTGCTTCAAGACGCTTCGCCTGTCCGGTCGTTCCACACTCAGTACCATTCTTTACCCAGTCTGTCCAGCCGTAAGTCTGTCTGTGTACACGATATACAACGTCATACACCTCAGCAAGCTGTCCGGTCAGACGGATCTTGATTGCTTCGAGACGTTTTGCCTCTCCGGTCGTTCCACATTCCTCGCTGTCCTTCTTTGTTCCGATGCTCCAACCATAGGTCTGCACATGTGTCTCGTATTCCACGCTACCGGAAAGCTCGGACTTCACCCAGATCTTGATAGACTCCAGACGTTTCGCCTGTCCAGATGTACCGGTTACCTCGCCGTTTTTAGCAACGCCAAGTCCCCAGCCATACGTCTGACAATGTACTGCATAATAAATATCTGCATCTGTACTTGCCGCTTTCGCTGTGCCTGCTGTATTCCCTATCTGTACCAGTCCAAGCACCATCACACATATCAGTATTCTCGCTAAAATCTTTTTCATCTGCTATTCCTCTTCTTTGTTTTGTAACAATTTTGTAACATTATCGCACATGTATAGGAAAAAATCAACAGGCTCTTCCTATTTTTCACAAAAAGATGTATAATCCCTTCAAATGTATATACAATATGAAAGGATTATATTACCATGGCTGGTTCAATATACGGAAAATTATTTACAGTCACTACATGGGGTGAATCACACGGCAAAGGACTCGGCGTTGTCATCGACGGCTGTCCGGCTGGGATTGCGCTTTCTGAGGAGGATATCCAGATCTATCTCGATCGCAGAAAGCCAGGTCAGAACGAATTTACGACCAAGCGAAATGAAAGCGACAAGGTCTCTATCTTGTCCGGCGTCTTTGAAGGAAAAACAACCGGAACGCCGATCTCCCTCGTTGTCATGAATGAAGATCAGAAATCAAAAGATTACGGTTCGATTGCAGAAAGCTATCGTCCGGGGCATGCGGACTACTGCTTTGATGAGAAGTATGGATTCCGCGACTACCGGGGCGGCGGTCGTTCTTCCGGCCGGGAGACAATCGGCAGAGTTGCCGCAGGCGCGGTCGCTGCCAAGGTCTTAAAAGAGCTCGGTATTACCCTTACTGCATACACACGTGCGATCGGAACGATCAAGGTTGCAGACGATGCGATCGATCTTAATATGGTCAATCAGAATCCACTCTATATGCCAAACAACACCTGTGCAGCAGATGCAGCTGCTTATCTCAATGAAATGATGGAAAAAAAGGATTCGGTTGGCTCTATGGTGGAATGTATCATAACCGGTGTTCCTGTCGGTGTTGGCGAACCAGTATTTGACAAGCTTGATGCGAAGCTGGCACAAGCAGTCATGTCGATCGGCGCTGTCAAGGCAATCGAAATCGGAGATGGTACTGCTGTTGTCTCATCCATCGGCTCTGATAACAACGACAACTTCTATATGGATGGCGACACTGTCAAAAAGCGCACCAACCACTCTGGCGGCACACTAGGTGGCATGAGTGACGGCAGTCCGATTCTCATTCGTGCTTCTTTCAAGCCAACACCTTCGATCTTTCAGGCGCAGGATACTGTCACATGGGCACACGAAGAAATTGTAATGGAGATCAAGGGACGTCACGATCCGATCATCGGTCCACGTGCAGTCGTTGTCGTTGAATCCATGTGTGCGATTACCGTATTGGATCTGCTGATGCAGAATGCAACCGCAAAGCTGGACAATCTGAAAAGGATTTATCGTTCATAATATATAGGAAAAGGATTTAGTAGAATGGTTTTTTCAAGTATTGAATTTATGTTCCGCTTTTTACCAATCTTTCTGATTGTGTATTTTGCAGCGGCACCGAAATACAGAAATATAATATTGCTGATCGGCAGCTTAATCTTCTACGGCGTTGGAGAGCCTTCGTATATTATCCTGATGATTCTCTCCATCCTCGTCAATCATTTTGCAGCCGTCAACATCTACACCGCATGGAAACGCGAGGATGACACGCAGGCATCCACAGAGACAAACCGAAAGGTCTGGCTTATTGCTGCCATGGTCTTTAATTTCGGAATGTTATTTGTATTTAAGTACCTGAACTTTTTTATCGGCATCATCAATGGAATTGCAGGTACAACCGTATTAAAGCTTGTGTCACTTACCCTACCGCTTGGAATCAGCTTCTACACTTTTCAGGCTGCTTCCTATGTGATTGACATCTACCGCAGGAAATATGAGATTGCAAACGGACTACTGGATTTTGCAACGTATCTTTGCATGTTCCCTCAGTTAATTGCGGGACCAATCGTCAGCTTCTCAGAAGTCAAAGATGATCTGCACAAGCAGCGCAAGATCAGTCTGCCAAAGATTGAATGGGGCACGACGATCTTTGTACTTGGACTTGCTTACAAGGTACTGCTGGCGAACAAGATAGCTTCCCTCTGGAATACGGTTATGACGGCTGGCGTTATGGGGATTCATCCACTGACCGCATGGCTTGGTTCATGGGGATTTTCGATGCAGCTCTTCTTCGACTTCTTCGGATATTCCCTGATGGCGATTGGACTTGGACGTATCCTTGGATTCAAATTCCCGACAAACTTCAAGAACCCATACTGTGCCACTTCCTCCACGGATTTCTGGCGCAGATGGCATATCACACTCAGCAGATGGTTCCGGGAATATGTCTATATCCCACTGGGTGGAAACCGCAAAGGGCAGAAACGTATGATTCTCAATACATTTATCGTGTGGTTACTCACCGGCCTGTGGCATGGCGCGGACTGGAACTTTATTATATGGGGCATGTTCTTCTTCGTGCTGCTGACCGTCGAGAAGTTATTTTTATTGGACAAGCTGGAACGGCATGCGATCTTATCCCATATTTATATGCTGATCGTGATTCCGGTTTCCTGGACAATCTTTAACATTTCCGATCTGCCAACGCTCGGAAATTATATCAAGCGGTTATTTTTCCTTCCAGTCAAGGGATCGGTCAAAATCGATACCTTCCCGAAGTTTCTGGAATTGTTCGGTACCTACTGGTGGCTGCTCGCAATCTGCGCCATCTGCTGTACGCCGATTCCAATCCGCCTGTTAAAGCGGTTTTACAAGACATGGGTATGTAAGATTCTTATGCTGGCACTCTTCTGGCTTTCGGTTTATCAGATTGCCTCCGGTGCAAATAACCCATTCCTGTATTTCCGGTTCTGACGACTTTGGAATCTGATTTTCCCAAAATCATATATACAGGAACCGGACTATAGATGAAATAAGGATGATGATTATGAATAATAACAAAAAGCGAAGACAACCGAAAACAATTTGGGATTTCCTGCGGGAATGTCCGCTTGTATCCCTGATCCTGCTTTCCGTCATCGGCTATACTTTATATGCCCTTGTCGGTGCTATGGGTGGCGAATACAAGCTGCGGATTTCCAAGGATCATACGCTCTTTATGTCTGCCATGATTAAAGAAGATCCATTTGTGAAAAAAGATGACACAAAGAAACCTTCCGATGACACGACGGCAACCGGTACAGACGCAGATTCCAATCCTATTCCTGCCGCGACATCAACCGATGCACCGGCGACCTCTTCGGATGCAGTCAGCACCGATGGAAGCGAACCGATTCCAACGACCTATATCACAGTTCCAATGCGTAAGGCACGCTCTGCTTATTACGACGATAATGACCGTGTGGCACAGACAACCAACTACGATTATATCACTGTAAATACTGACTACTTTAACGATGCAGCCTTTATCGGGGATTCCCGTATTGAGGGACTACATGACTATGGTACGCTCCGCACCAAAACAACGGCTGATTTCTACTACAAAGATGGTGTTTCCATCTGGGATCTGATGGATAAAACAATGGCAAACGGCGAAACAATTCCAAATGTGCTTGCCACAAAACAGTACAAAAAAATCTTCCTCATGTGTGGTGTCAACGAGCTCGGAAGCGGCTACGCCAAGGATTATCAGGCGCAGTACAAGAAAGTATTAGATCAGATTCAGGAATTACAGCCAGACGCTGTAATCTTCGTCATGGGTATGATGCATGTTACACAGAGCTACGCAGATAACTCAGATGTGTACAACAACGACAATGTGGATTGCAGAAATGCTCTGGTTGCAGAATACGCAGACGGACAGCGTATCTTCTACCTTGATATGAACACCTGCGTCTGTGACATGGACGGCGATGTTCCAATGGGTGTTAAAGCCGATTATTCCAACGATGGTATCCATCTACAGGCACAATACTATTCCCTGTGGGAGGCATACCTGTTGAAACATGGTGTCAGTGACAGCGTATTTACAAACCTGCAAAACAAGTAGTAACTCATTTTAGATTCTAAATGCTGTATTGTCAGATGCAACACCGCAAGAAAACCTCATTACCAGATATTTCTTCTCTGATAATGAGGTTTTCTCTTTTTATTTCATCTATGAAATTTTATCTTTCTATTTTGATTTCATTTTTATATGGCTTTCACGCCATCTTTGCACGTGGATGTGCTTTCTCATATTCTTCCTTCAACTTGCTCTGTCTGCTGCGCAGATAAATCTGCGTGGTCGAAATATCCGAATGTCCAAGCATCTCCTGTACCGCCTTCAAATCGGCACCATTTGATACCAGATGTGATGCAAAGGAATGACGGATCATATGCGGTGTGATATCCTTGTCGATACCAGCCTTTGCTGCATATGCCTTGATCAGTTTCCAAAAGCCCTGTCTCGTCATCGGCTGTCCCTTCATATTCGTAAAGAGGAACATACTTCCATGACTGATGGATTCCCGTACCGACTTGATATAGTTCTCCAGTGCCATCTTCGCTACATTCTCGATTGGAATGACACGCTCCTTCGATACATCCCGGCATAAAATATAATTCATCGTCAGATTTACATCTGTGATCTTTAAATTTATAAGTTCTGATACACGCATGCCAGTCGCATACAGAAGCTCCAGCATTGCCTTGTCCCGGATTTCCTTTGGTGTCAGGCGTGATGGCTGATCTAAGAGCAGATTGATTTCCTCAATGGAAAGCGTCTCAGGTGCTTTCTTCTCGATCTTTGGCGGCTTCAATGCATCCGCATAATCTTCTGTGATTTCCCCCTGCTTCAACAGATATAGAAAAAACGATTTCATACTTGCAATGCTTCTGGATATCGTCGCTGTGGACATGCCTTGACTTTCCATATCCAATACATACGAATTCAAATCCGTTCCCCGAAGCTCACGCACATCCGTACACTGTCTGTCCGCAAAAAAGCGGCTCATCTTCTTCAAATCTCTCCGATAGGATGCAATCGTATTCGCACTTGCATGCTTCACGCTATTCAAGTAATCAATGTAATTCTCAATCTGTGTTTCCATACCCAAAGTCCTTCCATTCCCTCGACAAAATGCAATCTTTTCCGACTGCTTTTCGCCTTTATCTATTACATTATAATTACTATTTCAGCTAAAATCAAACATATTTTTTTCACATTTTTTCAATATTTGTAACATTTTGTAACATTTCTACAATATGTTGAAATGCACGTTTTTACATACCTATATATTGGAGAAAATTTTTTAAAAAAATTTTTGAAAGAATACTCTCGGATAGAATTCCGACAAAAAACGTCAGAATTAGAATCATCGCCGCCATCCTCTTTTTATTCTTATCCTCTCCAACCTTGCGTGCCTCTGCCGCCAGATAATACAACATTCCAAGATAGATCAGATAATGCGGAAACAGGCATAACAGCAGAAACCATACACCCGAAAGTTCCAGATAAAACATCTGACAACTGATTACAAATCCAAATAAAAATAACAACGCACTCATCCCGATCGAGAAGACTGCCTTGGGCGGAAACACCTTATACAGCAGGTATACAACAGCCACCTGTTTCGTCCGCTGTAACAACACATAAAACAACGTCTGCTGCACGGATACCCCGGCTAACCGACTGCTGTCCGTAAATGGCAGTATAAACACCTGCAGATTCCGATCGCATCGCAGCACGATATTGGCTAATATACAACCTGCCAGCACCATGCACAGATAATAAAACACGCGGCTTTTCAGTTTTTCACTTTCATATGGCATTGCCTTATACTCCTACTGCATAAAAATTAGGGAATGATTGCTCACTCCCTAAAGCATATGTGCCTGTCTACTTAAATATTCCTCGACTCTTCTTATCATAATAAGCAAGAATCGCGACAATCGTCTTACTATCTACAATCTTACCCGAATAAATCATCTCGCGTGCTTCTTCCATAGGTACTCGAACAATCTCGATAAATTCCGTCGGATCTAAATGCCGCTTGCCTTTCTTCAGATTGCGTCCAATATAGACATCCGTCTTCTCATCAAAGGTTCCAACCGAAGAAATCATATTGCTCACATGATAGATATCCTGCGGAATCCATCCAGTCTCCTCCTCTGCTTCCCGTAACGCACATGTCTCACCGGATTCCCCGTGAAAACTATATCCACCTGCCGGAATCTCCAGATCCACTGCATCTAAGGAATTACGGTACTGACGCACCAGATATGTGTACTCTTCCTCGTCTACAAGCAGAATACCTGCTCCACCGCCAGATTTATGTTTAATCAGATCATATACAACCTCTCCACCATCCGGTGTCTCCAACACATCCTTATACAGCGCTACAATCTTCGCATCATATAATAATTCCAAGCTTTTTCTTTTAAATTCAACCATATTTATGTTCCTTCCTATCCACTCTATTCCGCATCGTCCATATAATCATAATAAATACATTTCATCATTCATAATTTGTTTCGCACGCGATTGCTTTATATCTCTATATATAATACAGGAAATAAACAAAAAAGGAAAGTATTGAAAACTTGTATTCTCAATACTTTCCATAAATTCATTGATAACAAATAATTACTTTGCGTAATCGGTTACTCTCGACTCTCGGATCAAGTTTACCTTGATTGTGCCCGGATACTCAAGTTCTGATTCAATCTTCTTTGAGATATCCCGTGCGAGTAATACCATATCCGCATCTGTTACCTGCTCTGGAACTACCATTACTCGAATTTCTCGTCCCGCCTGAATAGCAAAAGTCTTATCAACACCCTTAAATCCATTGGCAATGTCTTCCAAGGACTTCAGACGTGTTGTATATGTCTCCAACGTCTCGCGTCTTGCACCTGGACGTGCAGCAGATATAGCATCTGCAGCCTGTACAATACATGCGATCAAACTCTGTGGTTCTACATCCCCGTGGTGTGCCTCAACAGCGTTGATAATCGTTGCCGACTCCTTGTACTTTCTACAAAGATCAACACCAATGGATACGTGAGAACCTTCCATACCTGCATCATGATCAATAGATTTTCCGATATCATGTAACAAACCTGCACGCTTTGCTACACGAACATCAAGCCCAAGCTCTCCGGCAAGCAAACCGGACAAATGAGCTACCTCAATAGAATGCTTCAATGCATTCTGTCCATAACTTGTTCTGAACTTCATCTTACCAAGAAGACGTATCAGTTCAGGATGTAAGCCATGTACACCGACTTCCAGGGTTGCAGCCTCTCCCTCTTCACGCATCATAGTCTCGACCTCTTTCTGAGCCTTCTCGACCATCTCTTCAATACGTGCCGGATGGATTCTTCCATCCACAATCAGCTTTTCAAGTGCGATTCTGGCTACTTCTCTACGAACCGGATCAAAACTTGAAAGCAAAACTGCTTCCGGTGTATCATCAATAATTAAATCAACACCTGTCATAGTCTCTAAAGTACGAATGTTTCGTCCTTCACGACCAATGATTCTTCCCTTCATCTCATCGTTAGGCAACTGTACTAAGGAAATCGTTGTCTCTGATACATGATCAACAGCACACTTCTGAATAGCTGTCACAACGTAATCCTTTGCCTTCTTATCTGCTTCTTCTTTTGCTCGTGTTTCTAATTCTTTGATCATGACTGCTGTTTCATGCTTTACTTCGTCTTCAACAGTCTTTAATAAGTATTCCTTTGCTTGTTCAGAGGTTAATCCGGAAATTCTTTCCAGTTCCTGAGTTCTTTTTGCTTCCAAATCTGAAACTTCCTGCTTCAGCTTCGTGAGTTCTGCCTCTTTACGTGATAATGAAGCTTCTTTCTTCTCTACGGCTTCGGTCTTCCGGTCGAGATTTTCCTCTCTGGAAAGAACACGCTTTTCCATGCGCTGAAGCTCATTCCGACGATCCTTGACTTCTTTGTCAATCTCATTCTTCGTCTTCATGGCTTCTTCCTTCGCCTCAAGAAGTGTCTCACGTTTCTTTGCCTCCGCAGCTTTCAGTGCTTCATCTATAATCTCTCTAGCCTTATCCTCTGCCTTACCAAGCTTTGCCTCTGCCACATTCTTACGATACGCAATAGCTAAAAACCAGGTAACGAGAATTGCAACCACGAGTATTACAGCGAAAATCACATACTTGATTGCTTCGTCTGACAACTCAGGAGCACCTCCTTATTTAGTTTTATTGCATAACTACAACACTTAAATATTATACTTTTTTTATACTAGTGTCAAGGAATACTTTACTTTTTTTATGCAAATTGTAAGAAAAAATAGATTACTTTTCTATATTTTTTCAATATTTTTTCTATATTCTGACACCGCTCTGCGAATATCCTCATACTTAAATCCCCGCCGTGCAAAAAAGGAATACATACGCCGCATCTGTCCTTCATCCGAAAAATCTAAGTTACCATAACGTCTTTCCAGTAAATCATAGATGGTTTCCGCTTCATCAGGCACCAGTTCCATGCATAATTCACGTGTCATCTCTGAATCTACACCTTTACCGGAAAGCTCCATTGTGATTCTTCGTCTGCCTTTGGCACGCATCTGATTCCGAATATACGATGAGGCATATCGTTCATCATCAATGTATCCATAGGACATCAGTTTCTCGACTGCCTCTGCAATCTCTGCTTCCTCATATCCTTTTTCTGTCAGCTTATCACAAAGCTCCTTCCGGGAGCGATCCCGGAAGGTAAGATAATAAATCGCTGTATCAAATGCACTGTATGTAGTTGGTTGCTTATGACTCTTCGCTCTCTGTCTGTTCTGCATCTACGCCAATCCCACACTTATTCCGTACCTGCTGCTCAATCTCTTCCATCACTTCTGGATTATTTGCAAGATAAAGCTTCGTATTCTCACGTCCCTGTCCGATCTTCTCACCATTGTAAGAGTACCATGCACCTGCTTTGTTGATGATATCGTGCAAAACAGCCAGATCCAGAATATCGCCTTCCTTGGAGATACCCTTACCAAACATAATATCAAACTCTGCTTCCTTGAATGGAGGTGCAACCTTATTCTTTACAACCTTGACTCTTGTACGGTTACCAACAACTTCTCCGCCAACCTTCAATGTCTCAATCCGGCGCACATCCAGACGGACAGATGCGTAGAACTTCAATGCACGACCACCGGTTGTCGTCTCCGGGTTACCAAACATCACACCTACTTTCTCACGAAGCTGGTTGATAAAGATAACCACACAATTAGACTTGCTGATAATACCAGTCAGTTTTCGGAGTGCCTGAGACATCAGTCTCGCATGTAATCCAACATGAGAATCTCCCATCTCGCCGTCAATCTCTGCCTTCGGTACAAGAGCCGCTACAGAGTCCACAATAATTACATCAACCGCACCGGAACGAACCATCGTCTCTGTAATCTCCAGTGCCTGCTCGCCATTATCCGGCTGTGAAATATACAGGTTATCAATATCGACACCTATATGCGCTGCATACGTTGGGTCGAGTGCATGCTCTGCATCAATAAAGCCTGCAATACCACCCATCTTCTGTACTTCAGCAACCACATGCAGTGCAACGGTTGTCTTACCACTTGATTCTGGACCATAAATCTCAATAATACGACCTCTTGGCATACCGCCAAGTCCGAGTGCCAGATCCAGACTCAGAGAGCCGGTCGGAACTACATCAATTCCAATATTTGCAGACTGATCTCCGAGCTTCATCACAGAACCCTTACCATACTGCTTCTCGATCTGCGCCAGCGCTGCATCTAATGCTTTCATCTTTTCTTCACTTGCCATACCATAAACCTCCATTATCTTCCATCTATGTTATCAAAACATATGTTCGTTTTTGTTTCTTCTACTATAC
>OIFY01000167.1_pt1 | contig 11795 bp, 9 predicted proteins | sample 1581901 | NCBI WGS metagenome assembly OIFY01 (sample SAMN04414077, study PRJEB24778) | human gut metagenome | material: faecal | host: Homo sapiens | reverse complement strand
GCGAAAAGGACATCTTGAAGCTGGTAACAACGCTGATCGCCAATACCAAAGGCGAAGGCAAGGCCGGAGACGATTTCTGGGTAAAAGCAGAAACCTTGTTGTACTGCGCGCTTATTGGCTATATCCACTATGAAGCTCCGGTGGAGGAGCAAAACTTCTCCACCCTCATCGAGTTCATCAACGCCATGGAAGTCCGGGAGGATGACGAGGAGTTCAAAAATCCTGTAGACCTGATGTTTGATGCACTGGAATCGGAAAAGCCAAACCACTTCGCTGTGCGGCAGTACAAGAAATACAAGCTGGCGGCGGGCAAAACCGCTAAGTCGATTTTGATTTCCTGCGGTGCGCGCCTTGCCGTATTTGATATTGCAGAGTTGCGCGAGGTCACAGCTTATGACGAGCTGGAACTGGATACTCTGGGAGACCAGAAAACTGCTCTGTTCCTCATTATGAGTGATACAGATGATAGCTTTAACTTCCTGATCTCCATGTGTTATACCCAGCTGTTTAACCTGCTCTGCGAAAAAGCCGACGATGTGTATGGCGGCAGGCTTCCGGTTCATGTGCGCTGTTTGATTGATGAGTGTGCTAACATCGGGCAGATTCCGAAGCTGGAAAAGCTGGTGGCCACCATCCGAAGCCGTGAAATCTCTGCCTGTCTGGTGTTGCAGGCACAGAGCCAGCTCAAGGCAATTTACAAAGATAATGCCGATACCATCATCGGCAATATGGATACTTCCATCTTCCTGGGTGGCAAAGAGCCAACAACGCTGAAAGAGCTGGCGGCTGTTCTGGGAAAGGAGACCATAGACACTTACAACACCGGAGAGAGCCGGGGACGGGAGACCTCCCACTCGCTCAACTATCAGAAATTGGGAAAAGAGCTGATGAGCCAGGACGAGCTGGCAGTTATGGATGGCGGCAAGTGCATCTTGCAGTTGCGCGGTGTGCGTCCGTTTCTTTCAGACAAGTATGACATTACCAGACACCCTAATTTCAAATACACAGCTGATGCAGATAAGCGAAATACCTTTGATATTGAAGCATTTTTGTCTGCCAGACTAAAACTCAAGCCTGATGAGGTCTGCGATGTATATGAAGTAGACACGGAGGGCGTGTAATACGGTTCCGCTGAGAAAGACCTGCTAATAAAAGTCAAGTGGAAATTTCAAAATATTGAATTCGAGAAAAAGGGCATACGAAATCAGGCCGCTGAACAATTCAAAATTGAAAGGGCGGCCGGCCAAGGAGGCATTTGGTATAGGTTTAGGCCTGTGTCTGTGTGTTTAGATAAGCAGTTACCGAGGCGTAATAAATACGCAGGAACTTGTTAGCAGACGCCATCATGTAGACCCGGTAAGGCTTTCCCTCGGAACGTTTTTTGTCCATGAATTGGTATACAGGTTCGCCCATAGGGGCGCTTTGCAGATAAACGCCCATCACAAGGAATAATGTCCGGCGTAAAGCAGCGGAACCACGCTTGGAGATGCTGCGGCTACGGACATCCATTTGTCCGGATTGGTAAGGTGGGGCGTCAATGCCCGCAAAGGCGACCAAAGCCTTCTTGGAGTGGAATCGGCGCACATCGCCGATTTCAGCCATGAGTTGAGGTCCGAGGGTTGGACCAACACCAAACATCTCCATCACCACAGGATACTCCGGCAGAGAAGCCGCCAGGGACTGCATCTCCTGCTTGAGAGCAGCTAATGCGGCAGAAGTTGCCCGGAGTTGGAAAATGGCCTGTTCTACCAAAAGTTTTGCTGTATCCGTTTTCGGCATAACTCCGAAGTGTCCACAGGCGGAGGCATAAATGTCCAGCGCCTTATCTTCGCTGAAATGGTAGCCGTGCTTTCTGCACCACTTCTGGTACTTGGCGGCAAAGGCCTTCTCAGACAGGCCACAGACGCACTCGCAATGCCAAAAAGCAGCCACAAAGTCTACCCATTTCTCACTGCCATCGGTGCGGGGCGGACTGGTAAACAGGCGGTTTGCATCTGGAAAAGTAGTGTCCAGCAGGGAGATTAAGTTATTCTTCAGCATGGTCTGTACTTTGGAATACTGCTGGTACTGCCGGTAGCAGGTCTTCAGCATGAGCCGGGTGTCCTCTTCCGGGACATATCTCGGCAGTGTGAGCCAGTGGTCAAGGCCGTAGTTGGCCAGCTTCACGGCATCCTTCTTGTCGGTCTTGCCACGTCTTAAACTGTTGTTCCCGTAGTCATGCACCAGCATTGCATTGACTACGGAGACATAAAGCCCCGCGTCGTGGAGCAGCCAGGCCACCGGCGCGTGGTAATTACCCGTGGATTCCATCACCACACGGGTCTCACCGTCCAGGCTTTTGAGCAACCCTGCCAGCTTGCTCAGTTCACTGGCGGTGTGGCGCACTTCAAAGGGTGAAACCACCACTTCTCCGAAGGGCCGCATGACGGCGATCATGCTTTTCCCTTTGGAAACATCAATGCCAACACAGTTCATTCGCGTTCCTCCAATACCAAGGATCTGCAACCGGAATCCATCTTTTCTCGCTGCCGATTCAATCTATTATGTGACGCGAACTCTCCGACATTCGGTGGCTCAACCTGCTTAAATCGAACGCTACAACAAGAGGATGGCTAACAGTCTTTCGCACGGACATATAAGCCCAAGGAGTGATTGGTCAGCCAGTTGCTCCTCTTATTGTAGCTTAGGCACGAGATGGAGGGAAAGCCGAACTGGCTGCCCGGTTTTTCTGTCCAAATTTATTGTAATAGGAGTGATCGTATCTATTTGCCGCAACTGCCTCTGTTGAGGCCATTGGCGTACAAAGCGGGCAATCATCAACAAAATAATGAAAAAGGAGGACAGCCGGAATCAGGCTCTCATATATCGAGGGCAGATTGTTCCGGCTTTTGTGCGCTTATGAAACAAATCTAACTAATCATTCAAATGATTCCGGCTAATATTATTTATGGCATTTTTTGAACAGGCAATTACCGTTCTTCAGACTCTCGTTATCGCTCTGGGTGCTGGTCTTGGTATCTGGGGTGTCATCAACCTGTTGGAAGGTTACGGCAACGACAACCCTGGCGCCAAATCTCAGGGCATGAAGCAGCTCATGGCCGGCGCTGGTGTAGCCGTAGTCGGCATGGTCCTTGTACCTCTGCTCTCCGGGCTGTTCTTTGTCTAAGCGTTCCTGCATGAAATCCTTGCCGCTCCCGCAGTTCTGCGGGGGCGGCGGAAAGGAGGTTGACACCGTATGGATTTCTTACTTGAAGCCCTGACAAATTGGCTGAAAGAAATGCTGGTGGGCGGTATTATGAGCAACCTTTCGGGGATGTTTGACAGCGTAAACCAACAGGTCGCGGATATATCCGTACAGGTAGGACAGACCCCACAGGGATGGAATGGCAGTATTTTCAATATGATTGAGAATCTGTCAAACTCCATCATGGTGCCGATTGCAGGTGTGATCCTGGCTATCGTTATGACCGTAGACCTGATCCAGATGATTGCAGACAAGAACAACCTGCATGATGTGGATACCTGGATGATTTTCAAGTGGGTGTTCAAATCAGCTGCCGCCATCCTCATTGTCACAAATACATGGAATATCGTGATGGGCGTCTTTGATATGGCGCAGAGCGTGGTGGCGCAGGCGGCAGGGATTATCAATTCGGATGCGTCCATTGACATTTCCTCAGTTATGACCGATCTGGAACCGAGGCTGATGGAAATGGATTTGGGACCGCTGTTCGGACTGTGGTTCCAATCCCTCTTTATTGGCATTACCATGTGGGCGTTGTATATCTGTATCTTTATCGTTATTTATGGCCGTATGATCGAGATCTACCTTGTAACTTCGGTGGCTCCCGTTCCAATGGCTGCAATGATGGGCAAAGAATGGGGCGGTATGGGACAGAATTACCTCCGATCCCTGCTGGCACTGGGCTTTCAGGCGTTTCTCATTATCGTCTGCGTGGCAATTTATGCTGTGCTGGTGCAGAACATCGCTCTGGAAGATGACATCATCATGGCAATCTGGAGCTGCGTGGGCTACACCGTACTGCTATGTTTTACGCTGTTCAAAACCGGCAGTCTCGCCAAATCAGTCTTTCAGGCGCACTAAAACGGAAGGAGGTTTCCACATTGGCTTATGTACCCGTACCCAAGGACTTAACAAAAGTCAAAACAAAGGTCATGTTCAATCTGACCAAGCGGCAGCTTATCTGCTTCACGGGCGGAGCGCTTATTGGCGTACCGCTTTTCTTTTTGCTCAGAAAACCTACCGGAAACAGTGTAGCGGCTATGTGTATGATGCTGGTTATGCTGCCCTTCTTTATGCTGGCTATGTACGAAAAGCATGGACAGCCCCTGGAAAAGATCGTGGGCAACATTCTCAAAGTAGCTGTAATCCGTCCAAAGCAGCGACCTTACCAGACCAACAACTTTTATGCCGTATTAAAGCGGCAGGAAATGCTCGATAAGGAGGTGTATGACATTGTTCACCGCAATAAAAAAATGGCTGCATCGGATGTTCGGAAAAACCGAGGAAAAAACTGTGCAGCCGGTAAAGACAAAGAAAAAGCTGTCCCGCGCCGATAAGAAGCAGATCGAAGCGGCCATTGCCCGCGCTAACCGCACGGACAAAAAAGGAAAATCTGCGCAGGACAGTATCCCTTATGAACGGATGTGGCCGGACGGAATCTGCCGCATATCGGACAGCCACTACACAAAGACCATTCAGTTTCAGGACATCAACTATCAGCTCTCCCAAAACGAAGATAAGACGGCAATCTTTGAGGGTTGGTGTGATTTCCTCAATTATTTTGACAGCTCGATTCATTTCCAGCTGTCTTTTTTGAACCTTGCAGCATCGGAGGAGACCTTTGCTAACTCCATTTCCATCCCGCCCCAGAGGGATGCCTTTGACAGTATCCGCGAGGAATACACCACAATGCTGCAAAATCAGCTGGCCAGAGGTAACAACGGTCTCATCAAGACCAAATACCTGACCTTTGGTATCGACGCAGACAGCATCAAAGCCGCCAAGCCCCGTCTGGAGCGTATTGAGACCGATATACTCAACAACTTCAAGCGTCTTGGTGTAGCTGCCAGAACGCTGGACGGTAAAGAAAGGCTTTTTCAGCTTCATGCGGTATTCCACATGGATGAACAACTCCCGTTTCAGTTTGAATGGGACTGGCTGGCTCCTTCCGGTCTGTCCACAAAGGATTTTATTGCACCAAGCTCCTTTGAGTTCCGCACCGGCAAGCAGTTCCGTATGGGTAAGAAATACGGGACTGTTTCTTTTTTGCAGATTCTCGCACCGGAACTGAATGACCGTTTGCTGGCTGATTTTCTGGATATGGAAAGCTCGCTCATTGTGAGTATGCACATTCAGTCGGTGGATCAGGTGAAAGCCATCAAAACGGTAAAGCGGAAGATTACCGACCTGGACCGCAGCAAGATCGAGGAACAGAAAAAAGCAGTCCGTGCCGGATACGACATGGACATCATTCCATCTGACCTTGCTACCTACGGCAGTGAAGCGAAAAAACTCTTGCAGGATTTGCAGAGCCGCAACGAGAGAATGTTCCTTTTGACCTTTCTGGTGCTGAACACAGCGGACAATCCCCGTCAGCTTGGCAACAACATCTTTCAGGCAGGCTCTATTGCCCAGAAGTATAACTGTCAGCTGACCAGGCTGGACTTCCAGCAGGAAGAAGGGCTGATGAGCTGTTTGCCTCTGGGTCTCAATCAGATTGAGATCCAGCGAGGACTGACCACCAGTTCCACAGCTATCTTTGTGCCCTTTACTACGCAGGAACTGTTCCAGAACGGCAAAGAAGCTCTGTACTACGGCATCAATGCTCTGTCCAACAACCTCATCATGGTGGATCGAAAGCTGCTGAAAAACCCCAACGGCTTGATTTTGGGTACGCCGGGTTCCGGTAAGTCCTTCAGCGCAAAACGAGAAATTGCCAACTGCTTTTTGCTTACCAGTGATGATGTTATCATCTGTGACCCGGAAGCGGAGTACGCACCTCTTGTTGAGCGTCTGCATGGGCAGGTCATCAAGATCTCACCTACTTCAACCAACTATATCAATCCGATGGATCTGAATCTGGACTATTCGGATGATGAAAGCCCGCTGTCACTCAAGTCTGACTTTATCCTCAGCTTGTGTGAGCTGATCGTGGGCGGTAAGGAGGGCTTGCAGCCGGTGCAGAAAACCATTATTGACCGTTGTGTACGGCTGGTTTACAACGAATATCTCAATGACCCAAAGCCGGAGAATATGCCGATTTTGGAGGACCTTTATAACCTGTTGCAGGAGCAGGAAGAAAAAGAAGCTCAGTACATTGCAACGGCATTGGAAATCTATGTAACGGGTTCTTTGAATGTGTTCAATCATCAGAGCAATGTGGACATTGATAACCGGATTGTCTGCTATGACATCAAGGAACTGGGCAAGCAGCTTAAAAAAATCGGTATGCTGGTGGTTCAGGATCAGGTATGGAACCGCGTTACCATCAACCGTGCCGCCCACAAGTCCACCCGTTACTACATCGACGAGATGCACCTGCTTTTGAAGGAGGAGCAGACCGCCGCCTATACGGTGGAAATCTGGAAGCGATTCAGAAAATGGGGCGGTATTCCGACAGGTATCACCCAGAATGTCAAAGACCTTTTGAGCAGCCGCGAGGTAGAGAACATCTTTGAAAACTCGGACTTCGTGTATATGCTTAACCAGGCAGGCGGAGACCGTCAGATTTTGGCGAAGCAACTGGGGATTTCCACGCACCAGCTTAGCTATGTGACCCACTCCGGTGAGGGCGAGGGCCTGCTGTTCTATGGCTCCACGATCCTGCCGTTTGTAGACCACTTCCCGAAGAACACCGAACTTTACCGCATTATGACCACCAAACCTCAAGAATTGAAAAAGGAGGATGAATGATTATGACCCCCAACATTTTGAATAAAAACCCGCTGATGTTTTTTGACAGGGCGGTAAATGCCCAGCGCAGCCAGCTGCTTACGGTCATGGCCGATGCGGTAAGTGAGTGCCGCACGGCGGCAGATCAGGCAGCCGAACTGAATGAGACCGGTCAGGTGGGGCTGCTCCGTCTGGCAGAGGTCTGGAGCGCCATCCGTGCCAAGGAAGGTATGGGTGGTCTGGTTCTGGAAGGAACCGAAGCGAAGATCCTGTCCGATGTGGTGGCACAGTTTTATGCCTACCTGTCCGGCTGTATGTTCAACGATCCTGTGGGAATGGCCATTTATGCAGAGCTGCACTACATGATGTCCTCCCTCATGCTGGGAGAATGGTTTGAATAAAGAGCCGCGCCTGCGCTTTACTGATGAGGAACGGTCTGATCCTGCACTGGAAAAGCCGATCCGTAAAGCGGAGAAAGCTGCGGCCAGAGCAGATAAGGCGCAGGCCAATATCCCAAAGAAAAAGGTCAGGCAGACGGTCATTGACCCGGATACCGGAAAAAAGACCTCGAAGCTGACCTTTGAGGACAAGAAAAAGCCACCTTCCAAAGTTTCTCAAGGAGTCAGGGAAGCTCCCGTCCATCTGGTCGCAGGCAAGCTCCACAAAGAGATCCGGGAAACAGAGCAGGACAATGTGGGCGTGGAAAGCGCCCACAAGTCCGAGGAAGCGGTGGAGACCGGCGCTTATCTGGTGCGGGAGGGCTATCGCAGCCACAAGCTGAAGCCGTACCGCAAAGCAGCCCAGGCAGAGCGTCAACTGGAAAAGGCAAATGTAAATGTTCTGTACCAGAAATCTTTGCAGGAAAATCCCCAGTTTGCCAGCAACCCTCTTTCCCGCTGGCAGCAAAAACAGGCCATCAAAAAGCAGTATGCCGCCGCCAAACACGCCGGTCAGACTGCCGGAAATACCGCCCAGGCTGCATCCAAAACCGGAAAAGCCGCAAGGACGGTAAAAGAAAAGGTACAGCAGGCAGGGGCATTCGTCATGCGCCACAAGAAGGGTTTCCTGATGGCAGGGGTTTTGTTCCTCATTACCTGTATGCTGATGAATACCATGTCCTCCTGCTCCATGATGGCGCAGAGCATCGGTTCCGTTCTCTCCGGCACCACTTATCCGTCGGATGACCCGGAAATGCTGGCAGTGGAGGCAGATTATGCAGCCAGAGAAGTCCAGTTGCAGGAGAAAATCGACAACATTGAAAGCAGCCACCCAGGGTATGACGAGTATCGCTATGACCTTGGTATGATCGGCCATGACCCTCATGAGCTGGCAGCATTTCTGTCTGCCGTCTTGCAAGGTTACACCCAGCAGAGCGCTCAGGCAGAGCTGGCGCGTGTGTTTGCAGCACAGTATCAGCTGACGCTTACTGAGGAAGTGGAGATCCGCTACCGCACGGAGACCTCCACCGACCCGGAGACCGGCGAGACCACCTCAGAAGAAGTCCCCTATGAGTATTACATTTTGAATGTGAAACTCACCAGCAAGCCCATTTCCGCTGTGGCGTCGGAGTTACTGACCCCGGAGCAGATGGAAATGTATCAGGTTTACCGACAGACCATGGGCAATAAGCCGCTGTTGTTTGGCGGTGGTTCCCCTGACATGAGCAATTCCGAGGACTTGACCGGTGTGCAGTTCGTAAATGGAACCCGTCCCGGAAATCCGCAGCTGGTGGAGCTGGCCAAGCGTCAGGTGGGCAATGTGGGCGGCTATCCTTATTGGAGCTGGTATGGCTTTGACAGCCGCGTGGAGTGGTGCGCCTGCTTTGTATCCTGGTGTTATAACCAGGCTGGAAAAAGTGAGCCGCGCTTTGCAGGCTGTGAGTGGCAGGGCGTTCCGTGGTTCCAGTCTCATGGACAATGGGGTGCAAGAGGCTATAACAATCTGGCTCCCGGAGATGCAATTTTCTTTGATTGGGATTTAGATGGGACAGCGGACCATGTGGGTATCGTGATCGGTACGGATGGCAGCCGCGTTTATACGGTGGAGGGAAATTCCGGCGATGCCTGCAAGATCAAAAGTTATGACCTGAATTATCAAAGTATTAAGGGCTACGGCCTGATGAACTGGTAACAGACTTTGTGGAAAGGAGTGAACGGTTATGGCAAAAAACAAAATTGAACGTATCGACCAGGAAATTGAGAAAAACCGTGAGAAGATTGCGGAATATCAGGAAAAGCTCAAGACCTTGGAAGCACAGAAAACGGAGGCAGAGAATCTGGAAATCGTTCAGATGGTTCGTGCGTTACGCATGACTCCAGCACAGCTGAACGCTATGCTTTCCGGTGGAATGAACCATGGCAGAGATACGGCACTGCCGGAATCAAATAATCAGGAGGCTACCGCTTATGAAGAATAAAAGAATTTGCAAAACACTTTCCGCCCTTTGCCTGACAATGGTTGTGGCATTTGGCTTTACGATCCCTGCTTTCGCACAGGGGTCAGAACAGGCTCCGGTGGCACCGGCAGAGGATTCTACCAATGACAGCAATGTGATTGTGGAAGAAGCAGAACCGGCACCGGCACTTACACCAGATGGCAATGCCGCTCTGGTGGATGATTTTGGTGGCAATAAGCAGCTCATTACCGTTACCACCAAGGCTGGCAACTATTTTTACATTTTGATCGACAGGGCTAATGAGGATAAAAAGACTGCTGTTCACTTTCTGAACCAGGTGGATGAAGCAGATTTGATGGCATTGATGGAAGATGGAAAACCCAAAGAGGAGATGCCTGCGGTATGCAGCTGTTCAACAAAATGTGAAGCAGGGGCAGTCAATACGGCCTGCCCGGTCTGCGCAACTGATAAGAGTAAATGTACGGGAAAAGCACCGGAACCTCCGGCAGAAACACCGGAGCCGGAAAAAGAGAAGCCTGCCGGACTGAACCCGGCTGCGCTGATCCTTCTGCTGGCTCTGCTGGGCGGCGGTGGCGTATTTGCCTACTTGAAGCTCGTTAAGAATAAGCCTAAGACCAAGGGCAATGACAGTCTGGACGATTATGATTATGGTGAGGAAGATTCCGAGGAATGGGAAACCGAAGATGAGGAAGTCCTTGAGGATGGTTTTGAGGGTTCTGACCCTAATGAGGAACGCGATAGAGCAGATTGAACCATTTGAGCGTAGCGTATTTCAAATCATTGCGGGATAAGGGACAGAGGACAGGGAGAAATTCCTGTCCTCTGCTGCTCTACTCACTCTCTTACTGTAAATCCACACCCAAAATCAGCACATGGTCAAAGAAAGGAGGACCTCACAATGAACACATGGAACTGGTTATTACACTTTCTGATTATTTTTGATCTGGTCGCCTTCGGAATTTACTTTGGAGGAGACATTCTTTTCACTGCTATCAGCAAAGTTCAAAAAAAGTCAAAGAAGGACGATGACTTGGATCTTTATGATTTTGAAATTGAGACCGCACCCCAAAAGCGCTCTTTATGTGTGGACTCAATCCGAATGCTTTATTCTGGTGAGATAGATGAATTTGTGGAAAAGGAACTGTTGCCTGATGCAGCGGAGACCATGAACGCTTTATCTGAAGCTGAAAAAACAGCAGTTAGCCTGTTACTAAAAGCTTATATCGGTTTTTTGAGCGAAGAAGCAACGGTAGATGAACAAAGTTTTCCCATGGTTAAGGAACTGTTGTCTTATACACAGGGCAGCAAAGAAGATGGTGAAAAAGATGCCATAGATTGTCTGATGGAAGATACGGTCAGCAGAACCCACAGACATCGAGAATATTACAACAATTATCAACGCTATCAACTGATGCAGGTGGATAAAGAGCGTGTGATTATGGCCTGCAATATCATAATCAATGATTTGATTGGCAGGTTGTACCGATATGATTATCGCTTTGGCTATGACATTACACTTGCCTCAGAACACAGCATTGCAAAAAAACTGTCTGATAATTGGCAGAATGAATGGGAGGCTGAAGATGATGAGATATAAACTGGTAATCGCTGAAAAACCATCGGTTGCACAAAGTCTGGCTGCGGTAATCGGTGCAACTGCTCGTAAGGACGGGTATCTGGAGGGTAACGGCTGGCGTGTCAGCTGGTGCGTGGGCCATCTGGCCGGTCTTGCGGATGCAGACAGTTATGATCCCAAGTATGCCAAGTGGCGATATGATGACCTGCCTATCCTGCCGGAGCATTGGCAGATGGTGGTGGGAAAGGATAAGAAAAAGCAGTTTGATATTCTCAAAAAGCTGATGAACGCCCCAGATGTGACCGAAGTGGTAAATGCCTGCGATGCCGGACGCGAGGGCGAGCTGATCTTCCGCAGCGTCTATGAGCTGGCAGGCTGCCAAAAGCCGATGAAAAGGCTCTGGATTTCTTCAATGGAGGACTCCGCCATAAGGGAGGGCTTTGCAAACCTGCGTCCAGGTGTAGATTATGATGGACTTCGGAAAGCTGCTCTCTGCCGTGCCAAGGCCGACTGGCTGGTAGGGATCAATGCCACAAGGCTTTTTTCCGTGCTGTACCACCGCACCCTCAACATCGGGCGCGTGATGTCCCCAACGCTGGCACTCATTGTCCAGCGAGAAGCTGAAATCGACACATTTAAGCCGGTTCCTTTTTATACCGTGGCGCTGGAGCTGCCCGGTCTTACCGTATCCGGGGAGCGCATAAGTGACCGAGCAAGCGCAGAGCAGCTGAAAGAAGCTTGCCAGGATGCAGCTGTCACAATCAAAAAGGTGGAGTGCAAGGAAAAGTCTGAAAAGCCGCCTGCCCTCTATGACCTGACTACTCTGCAAAGAGATGCCAACCGCCTGCTTGGATTTACAGCCCAGCAGACCCTGGACTATCTGCAAA
>OIFY01000152.1_pt1 | contig 12637 bp, 8 predicted proteins | sample 1581901 | NCBI WGS metagenome assembly OIFY01 (sample SAMN04414077, study PRJEB24778) | human gut metagenome | material: faecal | host: Homo sapiens | reverse complement strand
ACTTTGAACTTTAGCCTCAATCTTTAGCTATTCCCGTTTCAATCATTAACAGAAAACATTCAAACTATTAAAGAAAAACTTTCGAAGTATAAAGGATAAAGTGGGTAGATATAGGGAGAAAAAGTGCTCTTCAGTCTTGGTCTGTCTATCCCAAGCCTTGGGATAGACAGACCAACCCCTGGGATACATGTCCGCAGGCTGGGGATAAACTTTGTGTAACATAACTCCTGAATAGGGATTGTGCAGGCTGTGTTATTCATAATTGGAGGAAAAGAAGTTTCATTGCCTTCCCCGATAAATAGGGCGATACAGAAAAAAGGTGAAGGATGTGCAGGCTGACAGCAGAAAGATTATTTCAGAGAACATAGTTGCCGACAGGTCAAAGCTAAAGATTATTTGTGTATTTTTGCACCGAATTTATTTCGGTAGGATACCTTATGAGAGGCAATACCGGGGGAAAAAGCGCAAAGCAATGAATATAACTGAACTGCAACAATCTTATGCTTCCCATCCCAATGTAGAGGGGGTGTGCAGGCTTCTGAAAGATAACTCTGTCCGTCACCTATATTGCGGAGGTTTATATGCCTCTGCCGCTTCTTTGTTTTCGTCTGTATTGGTTCAGCGGGCTACTTGTCCGCTCGTTTTCATTCTGGGCGATATGGAGGAAGCCGGTTATTTCTATCATGATTTGACGCAGATATTGGGGACAGAGCAGGTATTGTTTTTTCCTTCTTCGTTCCGCCGCGCCATCAAGTACGGGCAGAAGGATGCGGCAAACGAAATACTCCGTACAGAAGTGCTGAGTCGCCTGCAAAAAGGAGAAGAGGGGCTTTGCGTGGTGACCTATCCGGATGCGCTGGCCGAAAAGGTGGTCTCTCGTAAGGAACTGGGAGAGAATACACTGAAACTGCATGCAGGCGAGAGGGTGGATATGAACTTCGTGACGGACGTATTGCGCAGCTACGGTTTCGAATATGTGGACTACGTCTACGAGCCGGGGCAGTATGCCGTTCGTGGCAGTATTATCGACGTCTTTTCCTTCTCTTCCGAATATCCCTTCCGTATAGACTTTTTCGGCGATGAGGTGGAAAGCGTCCGTACCTTCGAGGTGGAAACACAGCTCTCGAAGGAGAAGAAAGAAAGCATCGTGATAGTTCCCGACTTGAGCCATAGCCTGGAAAAAAAGGGAAGCGGCGGCATGGTGTCGTTCCTCGATTTCCTTCCGTCGGACAGCTTGCTTGCCATGCGCGATTTTCTCTGGCTACGCGAACGCATCCAGACCGTGCACGACGAATCGCTCACCCCACAGGCCATCGCCGCCCGTGAGTCGGAGGAGAATGGAGCCATCACGCTGGAAGGCAAGCTGATTGATGGTGGCGAGTTCACCCTGCGCGCCCTCGATTTCCGCCGGATGGAGTTCGGTAACAAGCCAACCGGAACGCCGGATGCTACCGTCTCGTTCCATACTACGGTACAGCCTATCTTCCATAAAAACTTCGACATGGTGGCAGAGAGTTTCCGCGAATACCTCTCCCGTCACTACACCATCTACATATGCAGCGACAGCCTGAAACAGACCGACCGCATCCGTGCCATCTTTGAGGACCGTGGAGACAACATATCCTTTACCGCCGTGGAACGGACGCTGCACGAAGGCTTTGCCGACGACACTTTGCGTATCTGCGTCTTTACCGACCATCAGCTGTTCGACCGCTTTCACAAGTATAACTTGAAGAGCGACAAGGCACGCAGCGGCAAGGTGGCCTTGAGCCTGAAGGAGCTGAACCAATTCACCCCCGGCGACTATGTGGTGCATACCGACCACGGTGTGGGGCGTTTTGCCGGACTGGTACGTATCCCCAACGGTGATACCACGCAGGAGGTGATGAAGATTGTCTATCAGAACGAAGATGTGGTGTTTGTCTCCATCCACTCTCTGCACAAGGTTTCCAAGTACAAGGGAAAGGAGGGTGAAGCGCCTCGCCTCAACAAGCTCGGCACCGGAGCTTGGGAGAAGCTGAAAGACCGCACCAAGACGAAGATAAAGGATATTGCCCGCGACCTGATAAAACTCTACTCGCAACGCCGCGAGGAGAAGGGGTTCCAATACAGTCCCGACAGCTTCCTGCAACGGGAGTTGGAAGCCTCCTTCATCTATGAGGATACCCCCGACCAAAGCAAGGCTACTTCCGACGTGAAGGCCGACATGGAGAGTGCCCGTCCGATGGACCGCCTGGTGTGCGGTGACGTGGGCTTCGGCAAGACGGAGGTGGCTGTTCGTGCCGCTTTCAAGGCTGTGGCGGACAATAAGCAGGTGGCTGTACTGGTGCCCACTACCGTACTTGCCTATCAGCATTTCCAGACCTTCAAGGAGCGCTTGAAAGGCTTGCCTTGCCGGGTGGAGTATCTGAGTCGTGCCCGCACCGCTGCTCAGGCAAAGGCTGTAGTGAAAGGGCTTGCCGAAGGGGAAGTGAATATTCTTATCGGTACCCACCGTATCCTGGGAAAAGACGTTAAGTTCAAAGACCTTGGTTTGTTGATTATTGATGAGGAGCAGAAGTTCGGCGTCTCCGTCAAGGAGAAACTCCGCCAATTGAAGGTGAATGTGGATACGCTGACCATGACGGCTACACCCATTCCCCGTACCTTGCAGTTTTCGCTGATGGGTGCGCGCGACTTGAGCGTCATCCAGACACCGCCGCCTAACCGCTATCCCATCCAGACGGAAGTGCACACCTTCAACGAGGAAATCATTGCCGACGCCGTCAATTTTGAGATGAGCCGTAACGGGCAGGTATTCTTCGTGAATAACCGTATTTCCAATCTGTTTGAGTTGAAGGCCATGATAGAGCGGCACATTCCCGACTGCCGTGTCTGTATCGGACACGGACAGATGGAGCCTGCCGAACTGGAGAAGATAATCTTTGATTTCGTCAATTACGATTACGATGTGCTGCTTGCCACTACCATCATCGAAAGTGGCATCGACATACCCAATGCCAATACCATTATCATCAACCAGGCGCAGAACTTCGGCCTCAGTGACTTGCACCAGATGCGCGGACGTGTGGGGCGGAGCAATAAAAAAGCTTTCTGTTACCTGCTGGCACCGCCTTTGTCCTCCCTTACTCCCGAAGCAAAACGACGCCTGCAAGCCATCGAGAACTTCTCCGACCTGGGCAGTGGCATCCACATTGCCATGCAGGACCTTGACATCCGTGGCGCAGGCAATATGCTCGGTGCTGAACAGAGTGGTTTCATTGCTGACTTGGGCTACGAGACGTATCAAAAGATTCTCTCCGAAGCTGTGCACGAACTGAAGACCGACGAGTTTGCCGACCTTTATGCCGAAGAACTGAAAGCAGACGGAGGCGTCATCAGTGGAGAACAGTTTGTCGACGAATGCCAGGTGGAAAGCGACCTCGAACTTCTGTTGCCTGCCGATTACGTGACTGGCAGCAGCGAGCGTATGTTGCTCTATCGCGAGTTGGACGGATTGACACTCGACAAGGATGTGGATGCTTTCCGTTCCCGCCTCGAAGACCGCTTCGGCCCGATTCCTCCCGAAACGGAAGAACTGCTGCGCATCGTTCCCTTGCGACGCCTGGCTGCCCGCCTCGGCGTGGAGAAAGTCTTTCTGAAAGGTGGGCGCATGTCCCTGTTCTTCGTCTCCAATCCGGACAGCCCGTACTATCAGAGCCAGGCTTTCGGTAAGGTCATTGCCTACATGATGAAGTACACCCGGCGTTGTGACCTGCGCGAACAGAACAACAAGCGGAGTATGTTGGTGAAGGATGTCAAGACGGTAGAAGAAGCTGTCTGTGTGTTGCAGGAGGTAGTGGCAATGCAGGTGGAAGAGTAAACTGTTGCCACTCCTGCCACTAACGTCCGAACTGCAAGGCGAATCCCAAATTGAAGAAAGTGATGTTGTTTTTGAACCAGCTATGGTCTACTCCGTCATCATACCCGTCTGTGTTATAAAGTCGTGCATCGGGGTTGGCAAACCAGTCTGCTGTCAGGAAATCACAGCGAATCATGCCCGAGAGTTTACGGCTGATGCGGAACTCATAGCCTGCTGCGAAAGTTATTCCACAATATCCTTTATGGAAAAGGTGTCCGTTCCGTTCACCGCGTTTATATGTCCGTTCCTGATAGTTCATATACCCGATGCCGAACGAGAGGAACAGTCCTTGATTCCCGTTGCTCCACAAGGGCCGGTATGTGATGTTGGGGCGTATGCAGTGCAGATGTGCCTTATCCGGCAGGCGTGCCATGCGTAGATAGTCATATTGAAGTCCTGCGGCAAATAGGGGCGTGATGTAGTAGCGGCCTTCTGTCATGAGGTCATATCCCACCCGGTTGCCGTTCTTGCTGAAGAAGTCGTTGCGGTTTCCTTCTACATGAGGTAAGGATACACCGCCACCGAAGATGATACTGTAATTTTGCGGCAGGCATTCGCTTTGTGCCAGCAGACCTGTCGCTCCAATGGGGAGTAGGGATAGGCAGAGGAGGAGGAATCGTTTCATGCAGTTGCTGTGAGTTTCTTGGAAATATCGTATTTTTATCGTTTCCCGTATAGCTTGTCTATCAAATCCGTCCGTCCTATCCGGCGCAGTTCGTTTATGATGTTCCTGCGCTCTTCGGGTTTGTACCAGAAGAAGAATTGGCGTTGAGCCAGTTTCTCGCGCTGCGTTTTGGCACTGAATACCGGTTCCAGCGTATAAGGATGGAAGCCCGTGTACCATGCTTCGGTGGCAACGGTCATGGGAGTAGGGGTAAAGTCTTGCACTTGTTCCAGATGGAAGTCCAGTCGCTTGGTGATGACGGCAAGTTCTGCCATATCTTCCTCCTTGCATCCGGGATGGCTGCTGATGAAATAAGGAATAAGCTGCTGGCGTAGTCCTTCTTCATGGTTAATCCTGTCGAATATCTTCTTGAACTCACCGAACTGGCTGAACGGAGGCTTGCGCATGATGTTGAGCACGCGGTCTGACGTATGCTCCGGTGCTACCTTCAGGCGACCGCTGACATGGCGGGCAATGAGCTCGCGGGTATATTCCTGCGTACTTTTGTTAGTGTTCGGGTCCTTGCTCTGGTGCAGCAGCAGGTCATAGCGTACACCGCTGCCAATGAAGGACTTCTTGATGCCGGGCAGGGCATCTACGGCATGATAGATGTCGAGCAGCGGACGGTGGTCCGTATTCAGGTTGGGGCATACCTTGGGGTAGATGCACGACGGGCGTTTGCATTTCCTGCAGACGGCCTCATCCCGTCCCTTCATGCGGTACATATTGGCCGACGGGCCTCCCAAATCGCTCAAATAACCCTTGAAGTCTGGCAGCTCCGTGATGGCTTTCACCTCTTTCAGAATGCTCTCCTTGCTGCGGCTTACGATGAATTTGCCCTGGTGTGCGGAGATGGTGCAGAAGGCACATCCTCCGAAACATCCGCGATGCAGGTTGACGGAGAACTTTATCATGTCGTATGCCGGAATACGTTTTCCCTTGTATTTGGGATGGGGTAGGCGCGTGTATGGCAAGTCGAAAGAACGGTCGAGTTCAGCTTCCGTCAAAGGGGGATAGGGAGGATTGACTACTACCGTCAGCTTGCCGCTCTTTTGCAAGATGCGGGATGCTGTATATTTGTTGCTTTCCTCCTCGATATGACGGAAGTTGGCAGCTTCTTTCTTTTTATCTTTCAGACATTCTTCATGGGAAAAGAGGGTGATATCCCCTTCTTGTACCACTACTTCCTTGTCAAGGTAAACCATTTGGGGAATATCGGCGATGAGCTTTTTGAAGCTTGGGGCGTCTATCTGTGTCTGTTGGCGTTTCAGCCTTTCCGCAAGTTCCACCACCGGTTTCTCTCCCATACCGTAGATGAGTGAGTCGGCTCCGCTGTCGAGGAGGATGCTGGGGCGTACACGGTCCTGCCAATAGTCATAGTGCGTCAGGCGGCGCATGCTTGCCTCGATGCCGCCCAGTACGACGGGGACATCGGGGAATAGCTTCTTTAATATCTGGGTATATACAATGGAAGGGTACTCCGGACGCATATCCGGACGTGCATCCGGGGTATAGGCGTCATCACTGCGCAAGCGTTTGTTGGCAGTATATTTGTTGACCATCGAATCCATACAGCCGGGACTGATGCCGAAGAACAGACGGGGACGTCCCAGTTTTTTGAAGTCGCGCAAGTCGTCGCGCCAGTTGGGTTGGGGGATGATGGCTACGCGCAATCCTTCTGCTTCGAGGATGCGGCCTATGACAGCGGCTCCAAAAGAAGGGTGATCCACGTAGGCGTCACCGCTGAAAAGTATTACATCCAATTCGTCCCAACCACGCAGTTCTACTTCTTTCTTGGTAGTAGGAAGCCAGTCTGTAAGGCGATATTCTTTCATTTGCACATTAAAAACTGTAATGTCATCCGTTCTCCGTCGTAAATCTCACGGAAGCCTATCTGCTGCTCGGAAAGATACTCTTTCATGTCATTGAAGGCAGCAGCGTCGTCCATGATGATTTCCAGCTTCTCGCCTTTTCCGGCCTCGCACATGGCCTTGATGGCAGGGATTAAAGGGCTGTAATGCTGTTGTCCGCAGGTGTCGATGGTTTTCATTTATTCTTCTTCTATGGTGTCTTGTTGGGAAAGCCATTGCAGATAGAGCTTGATGAGCTGTTGTAGTCCGAAGGCCTTCATGTTGTTGTGATAGATAACGTCGATACAGAGGTCGAGCAGATCTTTGCTGTCCTCCTCTTGCGCGGCGATGAGGGAGCGGATGTTCAGTTTCAACTTGTCGAGCACGGTTTCGTCCACAATACCGTTGCTGTCGATGAGATGGCGGAAGAGGCCGTATTTCTCGATGGTGGCAAGGTTCTCTTCAGAAACTTCTAAACTACGGGTTCCGCTGGGGTTGGCTTGTATAGTGTACATGATGTTTAATGTTTAGTGGTTAATGTTTAATGATTAATGGAAGCAAAGATAGTTTTTTCACTACAGATTACACAGATTTTCACAGATTATTTATAGGGATTGCTATTTTGTCTGTGTTAATCTGTGTAATCTGTGGTGAGAAAGCGGAGTATGGATGCCATAATTACATTTCTGGATGTTTCTTCCCGGATGCTTTCAAAAGGGAATCCCATGACAAAAGTGCGATAATCACTGCCTTGATAGGCTACGGCGGCGGGTGTGTTGCCGATGGCATAGGTCATGACTGGAAAAGCGGGAGACATGGGCAGGATGCAATCAGGGGAAGTGACCGGATAGCTTTGCTCATTCGGCAGGCGGGGAAGGGTGAAGGTATGCCCCAGTCCCCGGACAGCGATTTTGTCCCCGTCTGTTTTCAGAGAGTTGCCATGCCGGTACTTCAAGATATTCTGAATAAATTCTTTATTGCCCTGCGAGCTGTCCATATCGCTGCCTACATAGGCACCGCTGACCAGGAGATGACCTCCCGACTGGCAATAGGAAGTCAGTATGCGCTGCATGGGCGAGGAGAATGTTTTGTAGTAGGTATTGCGTGCCGGATTGCTGGAATTGTCTTCTTTCTCAAGTCCGAGGATATAGTCCACTATCGGATAATCCTCCAATGAGAGGATGCCCTTTTCCACAGCCTCGTCGCTGCATGAGACGAAGCTGTAATTTCCGGCTGCCTGGATGGCTTTGCCATGTACGAAGGGGTAATCGAAAGTGTTTCCGATGATTTTCATGCCTTCGTATTCGTCACTGCTCTCTCCCAGACGTCGTCCTGCTTCCTTTCGGCTGAAATTCTGCTGGGCGCCGCAGAGGGAGATGTCATAGAGATAGGGTACGCCGGGATCTTGTGACAAGTCGAAGCCTGCCGCATCGGGGGTGTCTATAACGGCAGGCCCGCTGATGCGGTCGAATCCGTTGACGATAAGTATCTGTCCTTTTTCACGCTTTGCCTTGTAGGCGGCAAGAATTTCCGAAGGGAAGCTTTCGCCACCCCGGTTTACGGCGGTTACTTTAAAGGAATAGACGATGCCCGGTTCTATTTTTACGGTATGGGATGGGGAGCTGACGCGTACGCCATTGTCAAATCCTCCACGACCGATACGTGTATATACAATGTATTCACGTGGCTTGGCAGTCGGCTCCAACGGGTCTTCCTCTCCTTGCCAGGAAAGCTCTAAAGTATTCTTCTTTTGACCGAAGCGGATGGCAAAGTGGCTGACGGGAAGGGGTTGGACAACGTAGTCTCTGCCGTGCTGGCTGCATATGTATTGCAGAATGGCTTTATAGAGCGCACGCCCGACGGTGAACTTGAAGTTAGGGTCATGTCCCAAGCGCATATCTGCGAAGTTCTGGTGCGACAACAGTTCTACGATGGTGGAAGGGACGGCGGGCAGGCGTGTTTCACTGTAGTTGCGGTTCCATAGGCTGCGGCGTGTCCAGTCTACGTTGAAGGTAGAGCGGATATCACGCTGCAACTGCGTTAGCAGAATGTCCGAAAGGTCACGGGAGGCATGGCGGTCTGTACCGGCATGCAGTCGGCCGTTGTTGAAGTTGGTGGTATAAATGCCGAGAGTGCCTATAATCTCATCTTCCTTACTGAAACCGGCATCGCTATGCAGGGCCATACTCATTTCAAAGGGGATGCCCAAACCTTCTTCCGTCGGGTTGAATAGTGATTTTCCTGCAAGGTAATTCACTGTACGGGAACGTACGTTGATGTCGTCGTTCATATCATTCTTTCCCTCATAGCCTCCATAGACGGGATAGGGCATGCCTGCCCATTGGGCAAAGTAGCGTGCGCCTTCCAGGTATCTGGGCAAGCCGCTGGTTTGTCCTCCGCGGGCAATGTTGCCCATGCCTCCTCCAAAGCGGACGGCATCGGCACAGACCACGCCTTTCTCTTTGCTTTCGTTGCTCAATACCACCATGCCATAGTCATTCCGGCCTTTGTCGAAAGTGAATGTGCCGAGGTACACCCATGTGCCGCCTCCTATTTGCTGGTTCACCTTGAACTCCGTGACGCCTCCATTGTGAAATACAAGATATTTGGCATCGCTTACGCTGCCCGGCAGTGTTTGGTAAGATACGTATACAGCATATTCTCCCGTTTCCGGAATATCGGGTACCCATTCGGCAAAAGCCTTGTCTTTCTTCTTTTCAGTTTTGGCAAAGCGTGCCGTGCCGGAGAGGAAAGGGTTTTCATTGTCTTGATAGACTCGTTTCCGTTGGGCAAATCCGGGTCGGGAGGTCTGTTCCCAACGTGCTTTCCGGCTTTTCACGTCCAGATAAAGGGAACCTTGTCCTCCATGTCCGCTCAGGCTACCGTCATTGTCTACGATGACTTCCTGCTTCTGCGTGTCCCTTTCGCGGGGAGTGAATACATTGGCTCCTGCATTCTCTAGCATGGGCAGGAGGTAGGGCAGGATGAAGGATTGGGTGAACTGGTCTTCTGTAGTGCAGAACAGCCTCGGGCGTTGCCATCCCCATTTGTCCTTGTCATTGATATAATATTTCCCGTGGCTTTGCCAAAGGGCGATGTGTCTGCCTTCCAGTCCTTTGCCGGCAGTAAAGGGGCGGGAAATATTTTTTACCCATGGTTCACCTTTATAATCTGTCCGTTGCCATAAGCGGCTTTTGTCCTGTTTCTTCCTCAGATAGTTGGGAATCAGGTCTTCGATTGATTTGCCATCGGCATAGATGGTTATATCGTAATAATTTACAGGACCGGGTAGGCTTTGTCTAAGTAACCGGTAGATAGCTTCTGTCTTTTCGGGGGTAAACGGTTGGTAGCCGAAGCTGGGGCTGGCATATACATTCAGTCTTTTTTTGTCATGATTTACTTCATAACGGTCTAATTTACATTTACCTATGTTGGCATAAGATGTTTCGTACCGGGTGAAAAAATCTTTTAGACGTTGTTCCACATTAGCGTCTAACCCTTGTGCCAAAGTGTGCGATATTCCTACCATCACCAGCAGGAAGGACAAAAATATCTTTTTCATGTTGTTTTCTTCTTTATTTATGGTTGCGAAGTTAGGAATTTTTGTTAGTTTTGTCATTCTAACTAACCTATAATGAACCTAAATGAAACGAATTATCTTTAATTTCTGCTTCGTATGGCTGGCTGTTTCCGCTTTTGCCGGAAGTAAGGTAGTCGAAATGCGAAATTATGGTCTGGTACCGGACACACACGAGAATCTTTCACCCAAATTGCAGAAGGCGTTACAAGACATCAAGTCTCAAGTTGCTTTGGGTGATAAGGTCACCCTGCTTTTTGAATCCGGACGTTACGATTTCCATCCTGAAGGGGCGGCTGTCCGTGAGTATTATATTTCCAATCATGATCAGGACAATCCGAAAACGGTAGGTTTCCCTTTGGAGGATTGGAAGGGGCTGACGGTGGACGGACAGGGCGCCGATTTTATCTTTCATGGACGTATGCTTCCACTTTCTCTGCTTCGTTCAGAGAATTGTACTTTGCGTAATTTCAGCATAGATTTTGAGACTCCTCATATTGCTCAGGTCAAGATATTGGAAAGCGGAGAGGAGGGAATTACTTTTGAACCTGCCGCATGGGTGAAATGCCGTATCAATGAGAAAGGTTTATTCGAAGCATACGGTGAAGGCTGGTCCAGTGCTCCCCAGGGAGGAATTGCTTTTGAAGAAAAGACAAAGCGTCTGGTATACCGCACCAGTGACTTATGGTGTCCTATGGAAGGGGTGAAAGAAGTTTCTCCACGTGTCTACCATGCTCCTCAATGGAAAGACGCCCGGTTGAAACCGGGGACAGTGGTGGCTCTTCGTACTTATTATCGTCCTGCTCCGGGTATATTCTTGTCCAATGATAAAGACACCCGTTTGCAGAATGTGAAAGTGCATTATGCCGAAGGTATGGGACTGCTGGCCCAGTTATGTGAAAATATCACGTTGGATGAATTCAGCGTTTGTCTTCGTGGCGATAAGGATCCGCGTTACTTTACCACGCAGGCGGATGCTACCCATTTCTCCAGTTGCCGGGGGAAGATTGATTCTCGCAACGGGTTGTATGAAGGAATGATGGATGATGCGATTAATGTACATGGTACTTATTTGAAAATCAAGCAACGCCTTGATGACCATACGGTGATTGCCCGATACATGCATCCGCAAGCATACGGATTCGAGTGGGGCGTGAATGGCGATGAAGTACAATTTGTACGTTCCGCCACCATGGAACTGACCGGTGGAAAGAACCGGGTGAAGGAAATCCTGCCCAATGACAAAGATACGGTGAAAGGTGCAAAAGAATATCGTATCACTTTTGCCGAGCCTTTGGATGCGGAGATTACGGATAAAGAAGGTTTCGGCATTGAAAACCTGTCCTGGTGCCCGGAAGTTTATTTTGCGGATAATGTCATTCGTAACAACCGTGCACGCGGTACGCTGTTCAGCACTCCCCTGAAAACGGTGGTAGAGCGTAACCTGTTTGATCATACATCAGGAACAGCCATATTGCTGTGCGGTGATTGTAACGGCTGGTTTGAAACGGGAGCTTGCCGGAATGTGCTGATTCGTAACAATCGTTTTATCAACGCATTGACTAATATGTTCCAGTTTACGGAAGCTGTTATCTCTATTTATCCGGAGATTCCCGATTTGGAGCATCAGAAAAAATATTTCCATGGTGGAAAAGGAGAAAAAGGAGTAGTGATTGAAGATAACTATTTTGAAACCTTTGACCGCCCTGTCCTTTTTGCAAAATCCATTGACGGATTGATCTTTAAAAACAATGTGATCCGCCAGAATACGGATTATCCGGCTTTTCATCATAACAAGTCCCGTTTCCGCTCGCCTCCCACCGGGAATGTGAAGATAGAGACGAATACGTTTGAGGATGGGGATGAGAGTATAGCAAGAGAATAGATACAAATAACACTGATTATGCGGGTGAAAATACAATCCGCATAATCAGTGTTTTCATATCTGAAGAACTACAACGGAAGGGTTATTCTACTTTTCCGATGCTGAAGTTTTCAGGATATTTGCCTTTGAAATTCTTATAATACAATTTGATTTCACGCATATCCTTGTCCAAGTCACCGCTGGGATGTATTACCTTTTCGGCTGTGATGCATTTCTTCTCGTAGTCGATAGCTACCAGAATAATAGGCAGACCGGCCCCTTGCGCAATATAGTAAAACCCTTTCTTCCAATTGGGATTGGCTTTGCGTGGTCCTTCCGGAGTGATAGCCAGATGGAATTTTTGACTCGATTTGGCAATCTTAATCATCTGGTCCACCAATGAAGTCTTGCGGCTACGGTCTACGGGAATCCCTCCCATCCAGCGGAAAATAGGGCCTAGAGGCCAGAAGAACCAGTCTTTTTTCATCATAAAACCGGTTTCGCGACCTATAGCTCCCATAAACAGTTTGCCTATGAACAAATCCCAATTGGTGGTATGCGGTGCGGCACAGATAATATATTTGTCATAATCGGGAACGGATACTTTAGTCTTCCATCCCAATAGTTTGTAGTAGATAAAACCACAAATAGCTTTTTTCATTCCTTAAATCTTATGCTTTTGTAGCTTTAGCCAGTTCGTCTGCAACCACTTTTATTTCTTTGTTCAAATCCTCATTCAGTTTCTTGTAGAAACCTTTTACGTTACCCGGTTCAGTGTGAC
>OIFY01000145.1_pt1 | contig 13011 bp, 15 predicted proteins | sample 1581901 | NCBI WGS metagenome assembly OIFY01 (sample SAMN04414077, study PRJEB24778) | human gut metagenome | material: faecal | host: Homo sapiens | reverse complement strand
AAGTCAAGCAACGCTGCAACCGGCAGTATTCCGCACGAACAGCCTATTCGCTGCGTGATCTCAAAACACATGAGGACTGGAATGAATGGCAAGCAAACGTCCTCGGAGCGGCAATCCTGATGCCGCAGAAAGAAGTTGACCTTGCCGCGTGGTATTTCATCCCTGAGAAGAAGCTGACGTCCTATGGCGGCTACTTTACATACCGGGATCGCCTGTCGCTCAGAGCGATATGCGCTCAACTTGGTGTTTCCCAGTCCGCAGCCGTCATCCGTCTGCGCCAGCTTGGTTATCTCGAAGACCGCCCATATTCAGAGTTCGATGATCCGACGGAGGTATGGGCATGAAAAAGAATATCCGTGTTACTGAACCGTCTGCTGAAATGCAGATGAAGATCAGACGGGCGCGTATCGCCATCGCCAGCCAGAAGAGGCGAACGATGGAATGCCCGTACTGTCATCACAATACCATCATCGTTTTTGAGGACACAAGAGGTCACGTTCAGGCAAAGTGTAAGCTCTGTGGAAGAGAAACCGTCTTCAATGTTCTCAGTATGAGAAGGTTATATCTCCACCTCAACAGAGGATAAGGAGTTTAACAAATAAATATTTGATAGCTGTGCTGTGGAGCCGCTGACTGGTGAGTCTTCCTAATGCCGCATGATCAGATGTTTCCAAAATGGAAACACCTGATTTATCGGTATGGAATTACACGCTCACCGTCATGCGGCTCTTTTTGTTGCCTCGTCATTCCGCTGCTTCGCACCAGCGGAAAGGACGAAGCAATGAAAGGAATCCCGAAAACCCCAGTCGAGTTCGACTATGACCTCTGGACAACGGAGGACGGCAAGTGCATTGTGCGGATCAAGGCTACTGGCGAGGTAACAGAGGTGGAGCGCACTGTGATGCAGGTGTTGCGTTCGGAGGAAAAGCGGTTCCGTCGAGCAATGTCACTGGATCAGGAAGCGGATAGAGACGGCATATCCAAACCAACGATTCTATCGCTGGATGTGCTCCCTGAAGATGTGACAGACTCCAACTGGTTGGCTGATACGGTCGATTACACAGAAGAAATCTCCACGAAGCTGCTGGAACAAAGACTGCGAGAGAGCCTGACTCCTACCCAATATGGAATTTACCAGGCTTGCATTCTGAATGGGATCAGTTACAAGGCTTATGCGGATCAAATGGGAGTCAGTTATCAGAGCGTCCAGAATGCAATCCGACTCATTCAGAAAAAAGCGAAAAATATTTTTGGGTGATGGTTGTGATTTGCTGAAAAAATGTCCGTTGTAAAATGAGGGGCTTCCAAACCAGACAGCCCTTCTCGTGCCGGAGCCGGTAACAGTTTGACCCCGGCGGCACGGTGTTCCTTGCTACGAAAATAAGTCGTAGCGTGAACCTTGACAAAGCGTTTTTCAACGCCTCATAGATGAAAGATTCACAGCACAAATAGCGGCAGGCCTTGCCTGTCGCTGGCGGAGCAATATGGGAGTAAGCATCAGTCGGGTGCTACCACTACGTAGCCCAGCTTCTGCAATTCATTCACCAAGCGGTTTGCACGTTTCCGTTCGCATCGCAGTCTGCGCTGTTCAAAGCATTCCTCATTATAGGGAGTTCCGGTTTTCAGCATGGTGTAGATGATGGAAAGGATCTTCCGGGCCAACGCAATCGTTGCCCGCTTCGCTCCCTTCCGCTGTTTCACTTTCCAGTACCAGCCGGAAAGATACAGTTTGCGGTGAGATGCCATGATCCACGCGACCTCGCACAGCATGCTCTTCAGATAAGGATTGCCTTTATTGATATGGACGCTCTTTCGTTTACCAGCACTCTCGTTGTTGCCTGGACTCAGTCCCGCCCAGGAGCAAATGTGTTGGGAATCCGGGAATGAACTCATATCAGTACCGATTTCCGCAATGATAGCAGCTGCTGCAGTGACATCAATTCCGGGAATGGAGCAAAGGAGATTCAGTGCATCAGTATGTTTCAGGACTTCCTCGGTGATTTCGTCCTCAACAGTATGCTTATGTGCTTCCAAATCTTCCAGATGCCGAAACACCATATTCAGGAATCTGCGCTGATGCTCGGAAAGTGATCCATTCAGTGCAACGAGTATCTCGTCAATTCGGTTTCTGGTTTTGGTCTTCAGACACTTATCCAACGCTTCCCGGTCAATGCTGCCGTGCTCAATAAGATGCCGAATGATGTTTCTTCCGGAAGCACCAAAGGTATCCGAAAGGAATGCAGTGAAGCGGAATCCGGAACTTTGCAGGAATTTATCGATCCGGTTCTTTTGTGCCGTAATGTCATGGACAACGCTCTTGCGATACCGGGTCAGATGCCGCAGCTCTCGGAATGCTTTATCCGGGATAAAGCTGCCTTTGAGCAATCCCGCCCTAAGCAATGTGGCGATCCACTGGGCATCCTTCATGTCAGTCTTACGTCCAGGCACATTCTTCATGTGTCGGGCATTTACAACAAGAATGCTGATCTCGCCGTCAAAACAGGATTCCAGCATCTCGTAAATAGGCTGCCAGTAGATTCCGGTGCTTTCCATGGCAATGTTCCGACATTCGGATTCGATGACCCAGTCCCGTAGTTTCTGCATTTCTGGGATGAGCGTACTGAAGGTGCGTGTTTCTGCCTCCGGCTCGGCATCCACAGCACCTTTGACCAGACAGGCAACGATGATATCCCGATGAACGTCCAGTCCCATGGCACAGGTCAAAATGTCTTGCATGAGATCCCCTCCTGTCGTATTGCAGGCTTGGGAATTGCCCGGGTGGGTATCCGAATCTTGCTACTCGTGCTCTCCACTTCCGTGGTGCAACATACTGCTGTTCTCTTGGGCAATTCGTCCACGTTGAACAAACGGGGTGGCATTTCCGCCAAGGTGCAACCGGACTTCGCCTGCTATATCCAGTATAGCAGACACCACGATCCGACGCACTTGCTTTATTTTCATTCACAGCTGTGAAAATCTTTCATGAGTCGTTGAAAACAGAATGACCGTCCGAAAAGGAATACCCCGGCTGGGGAAGCACCGCAAGGAGCCGGACTTCGGGACAAAATGTCCCGAAGTTGCGGGGAGCGTGCCAACGCCGGAACACGCCGCAGGAATGGGGCAGGAAACCTTTTCGGGGAGAACGGCAACGGAAAGCAAAATGGAGGGAACGCATGAGAGATAACCCCTATAAAGACTTGCCGCCGCTGGAACGCAGGCCGGACGGTTCCCTTTACCGCATGACCCCGGCGCAGAGAAAACAGGCGGCCAGCCTGATACGCCGGGAGTGCTGTTGCTGTGAGGACGGCAACTGCATTGTCCTTGACGATGGGGACACCTGCACCTGTCCGCAGACGATTTCTTTCTCGGTCTGCTGTAAGTGGTTCCGCTGGGCGGTCTTGCCGCTGGACGGGACGCTGGAAGCGGAGATTTTCCGGGATAAGGACTTGAAACGCTGTGAGGTCTGCGGCGGTGTGTTCGTCCCCAAATCCAACCGGGCAAAATACTGCCCCGGCTGTGCCGCCAGAGTTCACAGGCGGCAGAAAACAGAAAGTGAACGGAAAAGGAGGTCTGCTGTGGACAGTTAGGAGCGAAAAAAGCCTTGATTTATCAGGCTTCGCAAGCCCCAAACCGGGGCTGGTGGTATAAAGTATCGCCCGCCCCGGAAAACGGGCTTCTAACCGTCCACAAAACACACTATGACAAATACCATCTATATCCATCAGCCGGAAAAGGCGTTCAGCTTCACCCGGCTCCCGAATTTCCTCTTTGAAGCCCCCACATTCAAGCCCTTGTCCAACGAGGCAAAGGTTCTGTACGCCTTTATCCTGCGCCGGACAGAGTTATCCCGCAAGAATGGGTGGGCGGATGATTGCGGACGGATTTATCTGTACTATCCCATCTGCGAGGTGGTTGACCTGCTCCACTGTGGGCGGCAGAAAGCGGTAAACACCCTGCGGGAACTGCAATACGCCGGGCTGGTGGAGATCCAGAAGCAGGGCTGTGGAAAACCCAACCGCATTTTCCCAAAATCCTATGAAGCGGTTCCAAACACCGACTTCAAGAAATCCGGTTCTGGTACGCCGGAGGGCTGAAAACCGTACTCTATGAAGTGCGGAAATCACTCCCCGGAAGTACGAAAACCGGACGGTATATAGAAATACAAAGATTAAAAAGATTGATTTATATTCTATCCATTCCAATCCTATCCGAGCTAATTTCTGCGGGATTTTCCCTGTGGAAAACCCCGGATAGGAAAGGAATGGGGAAAGGAGCAGAATGGCACAACACGCAATTTTGCGGTTTGAGAAGCACAAGGGCAACCCGGCAAGGCCGCTGGAAGCCCATCACGAAAGACAGAAAGAACAATACGCCAGCAACCCCGACATTGACACCAGCCGGAGCAAATACAACTTCCATATCGTCAAGCCGGAGGGACGCTATTACCACTTCATTCAGAGCCGTATCGAGCAGGCCGGATGCCGGACGAGGAAAGACAGCACACGGTTTGTCGATACGCTGGTAACTGCCAGCCCGGAGTTTTTCAAGGGGAAATCCCCAAAGGAGATACAGGCGTTTTTCCAGAGGGCGGCGGACTTCCTCATTGGCCGGGTAGGACGGGAAAATATCGTGTCGGCGGTGGTACACATGGACGAGAAAACGCCCCACCTGCATTTGACCTTTGTTCCGCTGACAAAGGACAACCGCCTGTGTGCAAAGGAGATTATCGGCAACCGGGCAAACCTGACGAAGTGGCAGGACGATTTTCACGCCTATATGGTGGAGAAATATCCTGACTTGGAGCGTGGGGAGAGCGCCAGCAGGACAGGCCGGAAGCATATCCCCACCCGGCTTTTCAAACAGGCGGTTTCCCTCTCCCGGCAGGCAAGAGCCATTGAAGCCACACTGGACGGCATTAACCCGCTGAACGCCGGAAAGAAAAAAGAGGAAGCCCTCTCCATGCTGAAAAAGTGGTTCCCGCAGATGGAGAATTTCTCCGGGCAGTTGAAAAAGTACAAGGTCACAATCAATGACCTGCTGGCGGAGAATGAGAAGTTGGAAGCAAGGGCAAAGGCCAGCGAAAAAGGAAAGATGAAAGATACGATGGAACGGGCAAAGCTGAAAAGCGAACTGGACAATTTACAGCGGCTGGTTGACCGTATCCCGCCGGATATACTGGCGGAACTGAAACGTCAGCAGCGGCACACGGTAAAGGAAAGGTGATAGATATAAGCAGAAATTTTCGCCGCCTTTGTGCGGCATTGTACCTTGAAAACTGAATATGGAGGACACTGGATGGCAAAAAGCGAAAGCGATATTTTTACACCCCGGACAGGGCAGGTCATACAAGCAGAGAACGGCACGCAGTATTTTGTATGTGGGAACAACCGTATAAAAATCTCCGAACACTTCGCCGCAGGCGGGAAGCCCCTCGGTGATCTGATTGTAGATGTGGTGCGGCATACCGCAGAAAAAGCCGCTTCAACCTGATAGCCCATCATTGATAACACGCCCACGCTTATGATATAATTGCCATAGAGCAAAAGTATTGTAAGCGTGGGTTGTTTCTTTAGAAGGAGGATTTTTAACGGTGAAACAACCTTACAATACTACGATTTACAACACGGCGCTTTATATGAGATTAAGCCGGGACGATGAACTGCAAGGAGAAAGCGGGAGTATTCAGACACAACGCATGATGCTCCGGCAATATGCCGCCGAGCATGGCCTGAATGTCATAGATGAATATATCGACGATGGATGGTCTGGAACGAACTTTGACAGGCCGGATTTTCAGAGAATGATTGATGACATTGAGGACGGGAAAATCAACTGCGTTGTTACGAAGGATTTATCCCGCTTAGGCAGAAACTACATTCTGACCGGCCAATACACGGAAATCTACTTTCCCAGCAAAGGCGTCCGCTATATCGCTGTCAATGACAATGTGGACACCATCAACGGAGAGAATGAGCTTGCCCCATTCCTCAACATTCTGAATGAAATGCACGCCCGACAGACCAGCAAAAAGGTAAAAGCGGCCATGCGGACACGGTTTGCAAATGGCGCACACTATGGAGCCTATGCCCCGCTGGGCTATGTCAAAGACCCGGATAAGAAAGGCCATCTTCTGATTGACCCGGAAACAAGGTGGATTATCGAAAAGATTTTTGACCTTGCCGTTCATGGCCGGGGAGCCGCCAGCATTACACGGATTTTGGTCGAAGAAAAAGTGCCTACTCCCGGCTGGCTGAATTTCCAGAGATACGGCACTTTCGCAAATATCTATGCCGGAGCGCCGGAGGAAAAAGCCTATGCGTGGACGATAGCGCAGGTGAAAAGTATTCTGAAAGAGGAAACCTATATCGGACACAGCGTCCACAATAAGCAGACCAACATTTCATTCAAAAACAAGAAGAAAGTACGCAAGCCAAAAGAGGAATGGTATCGTGTGGAGAACACCCACGAAGCGATTATTTCCGAAGATGTGTTCCGTCAAGTACAGGAGCAGATTTGCAACAGGCGCAGACGGCAGAAGAACGGCACAACACAGATATTTTCCGGGCTGGTAAAATGTGCGGACTGCGGCTGGTCGCTGGCCTATGGTATGAACAGCCAGAACAAAAATCCCTATGCCCACTACCATTGTAGCAAGTACGGGCAAGGATTGCACCAGTGTTCCATGCACTATATCCGCTATGATGTGCTTTACGCCTATGTCCTTTCCCGTCTGCAATACTGGTCTGTGCTGGCACAGCAGGATGGGGACAAACTTCTGAAACGGCTACTTAACGCCAGCGACAAGGAACGCAATACTGCAAGGAAGCGGCAGACAGCCGAACTGAAAAAGGCGGAAAAGCGCAAAGCAGAAGTAGACACCCTGTTTGCAAAAATGTATGAGGACTGGTCTGCCGGACGCATTACAGAATACAATTTCAATATGCTGTCCGAAAAGTATCAGGGCGAACAGCGAGAATTGGACGCAAAAATTGAACGGCTTCACGAAGCGATGGAGGTCGCCGCCCAGACAGCGGTTGACGCTGAAAAGTGGATAGGTCTGATGAAACAGTATGTCAATCCCACAGAATTGACGGCTGAACTTCTGAATACGCTGATTGAAAAAATCCTTGTCCATGAAGCGGTCAAAAGTGAGGACGGAAGCCGGGAACAGGAAGTGGAAATCTTCTACCGCTTTATCGGCAAAATCGAATGACACATCTTGAGATACCCAACAATATCTTTAACTAAGGGAAACGGGTCAGTCGGTTCCCGATGCTGAGCAGCTGATAAAGCTGGCTGTCATTCTTGAAACGACTGTAAGCGAGCTTTTGGACACCCAGGCGGAAGACAAAGAGGAACCGAACCAGTTGGCGAAGGAGCTGTCCCGCATCAATACACAGCTTGCCATCAGAAACCATCGGACGCGGCGCGTGCTGAAAATCATCGCTGTTGCTCTGCTCGTGTTTGTGGCTTTGGTTTTTGCCATCATGGCGTTGAATTATGCGCCAATGCCGCTGTCCAAATGACACACTTACATAAGGAGTAAAGCATGAAAAAGCTGATATGCGTTATGGCCCTCGTGTGTATCGGAATTCTTCTGGTGTCGTGCGGGTCAAATCGCCTTGGTGATCCCAAGGCGCAGCTTATGCGGGATTTTGGCTTGCATATTGATAAGAAAGACTGTGTGCTTGAGGAACTCTTCAATAACTACGAAGGGTTTCCTTATGAGGGAATAGCACTATATAAGCTGACCATTGGGGAGGACGTGCGTCAGGCGTTCCTGCAATGGGAACGCTTTCTCATCCCCGAAGCGGCTGAGAACTTTCTGGAGAGCCTTTCCGCCTATGTGGAGCTGCCCTTGATCGCGGACGGCTACTGGAAAATGGTAGATCGAAACCCAGGAACGAGCGCATACACAAATGTTTCCCTATGCGTATATGATAGGGCGACAGACGCCGCATACCTCTTGACAATGGATATCTAACGATAAGCAGCAGCCCCCCGGACGTTTCGTTGTCCGGGGGACTGCTGCTTATATCGTACTCGAAACGCGTCACGGAATTTCCGGTTGATACGACCCACGCTGCCTCAGTTTACAAACGATGCGTTGCCCAGCCGGTAATACCGGCAACCATCCTCCTCGTACCATTCAAACGTACCCACCACGGTGATCTCTGCCCCCAGCTCCGGATACTCATCGGGATAGACGGGCTTTCCGGCGAGGGCAAACTCCAGCCCCTGTGCGCAGCAGGCGGTGGCATCGGCAATCATGCAGGCGAAGAACATTTTGTCCGGGATAAAAGTACCGTTTTCGTCGGTGGCCTGGTATATGGTGAACTGCCCCTGCATTTTGACGGTTTTTCCAATGTAGTTATCCGGGAAGGAGATCATGCTGTTGACCTCGGAATAGACCATGATGCCGCTGAGTGCGGTCAGGTCAATGTCGACCACGGCGGTGCCTTCTGCATCCTCCGCAGCGGGCTTTTGTGCGGTGTCCTCATGGCCGCAGGCGGCGAGAGTGCAGAGCAGCAGGGCTGCCAACAGCACGCAAAATAGTTTTTTCATCTGCGAACACCTCCCAATACCGTGCCTGCCAGCCACGACAGACCGAAAGCGCCGATCTGAACGGCGACGATGGTGGAGCCTACCGGCGTACCGGCGAGAATGGACGCCAGAATACCGAGCAGCGCACAGAAAACCGAAAGGACTGCCGCGCAGATGGTCACGCTGCGAAAGCTCTTGAACATCCGCATGGCGGACAGTGCCGGGAAGATCACCAGTGCGGAGATCAGCAGGGAACCCACAAGGTTCATCGCCAGCACGATGATGACCGCAACGACGATGGCGATCAGCAGGTTGTAAAGCCCCGCCTTCGTGCCGGCCGCCCTTGCAAAGCTCTCGTCAAAGGTCACGGCGAAGATCTTATTGTAAAACAGGATGAACACCGCCACGACCAGCACCGACATTCCCACGCACAGCCATACCTCTACGGGGGACAGCGTCAGGATGGAGGTGGAGCCGAACAGCGTGCTGCACACATCGCCGGAGAGGTTGGACGAGGTGGAGAAAATGTTCATCAATAGGTATCCGATTGCCAAAGAACCGACAGAGATCATGGCGATGGCGGCGTCGCCCTTGATCTTCGTATTCTGCCCGGTGCGCAGGAGCAGCACGGCACTGAGGATGGTAACGACCATGACAAGGGGCATTTTGTTGGTGATCTGCAGCACGGCGGCAATCGCCATTGCGCCGAACGCCACATGGGACAGACCGTCACCGATGAAGGAAAACCGTTTCAGCACCAGCGTCACACCCAGCAGGGAGGAGCAAAGCGCGATCAGCACACCGACAATGAGCGCATAGCGGACAAAGGGATATGCCCAATAGAGAGTCAGCTTTTCCAAGATAGCGGTCATTGTATGTCACCGCCTTTCTTCGCGTCAAACAGCCGTCCTTGCGGGCTTTGGAGATAGTCCGCCCTTGTCCCAAAGAAAGCCGTGTCGCCAATATGCAGAATATGGCTGGCGTATCGGACGGCGGCAGTAATATCGTGCGAGATCATGATCACGGTGATGCCGTCCTCACGGTTGAGCTTTTCAATGAGCGTATACATTTCCGCCGTCACCTTGGGGTCAAGCCCGGAAACAGGCTCATCAAGAAGCAGCATTTTTTGCGTGGCGCACAGCGCGCGGGCAAGCAGCACCCGCTGCTGCTGTCCGCCGGACAGCTCCCGATAGCACCGCCTTGCGAGCTGTGTAATCTGCATCTTATCCATAGCCTCCGCTGCAAGTTTCTTTTCTTTTTTGTTATAAAAAGGGCGGCTGCCGCAGCGTCCCTGGCATCCGGAGAGAACGATCTCTCTCACGGATGCCGGGAAGTCCTTCTGGACAACGGTCTGCTGCGGCAGATAGCCGATCTCATTTTTCCTCAGCCCGTCGCCCGTCAAAATTCTGCCGCTGATGGGCATCTGCAAGCCGAGGATCGTTTTCATAAGAGTACTCTTGCCGGAACCGTTTTCTCCCACGATGCAGAGGTAGTCGCCCGCAAAGACCTCAAAATCAAGGTCTTGCAGAACGGACTTTCCATCGTAGCCGACGCAGAGCTTTTGACAAGTGAGCTGAGCCATCATCCTACCCCCTTAACCCAGTGCCTCTTTCAGCACGGAGAGGTTCTGCTCCATCATGGAAAGGTAAGTAGCACCGTTTGCAGCATCCTTGGAGGTCATGGACTGCATGGAGTCCATGGTCAGCACCTTCTGGTTCTTCCCGGCGGTGCTCTGGACGATGGTTTCCGCGAGCTTGTGGTTCTTGCCCTCAATGGTCAGCACGCAGGGAAGTCCCAGCTCGTCCACCTTCTTTGCAAGGAACGAAACGGTTTCAAAGCTGGCCTCGCTCTCGGCGGAGCAGCCCGCAAAGGCAGCATAGTAGCTCAGACCGTAGTCATCTACCAGATAGCGGAATGGGAAGCGGTCGCCGAACAGGACAGTCTTGCGCGCCGCGCTGTCCACGGCGGATTGGTACGCGCCATCCAGCGCGGAAAGCTTTTCGATATAGGCGGAGGCGTTGGCGGCGTAGGTATCCTTGTTATCGGGATCAAGCTTCTGCAAGGCATCGGCAATCGCGCCGACCAGCGTTTTGGCGTTCTTCAAAGACAGCCAGACGTGCTCGTCCTTTTCCTCCCCATGGTCATGGCCGTGGCCCTCCATGTGCTCGCAGAGATCCTCACCGGTCATGTCAGCCGGGAAGAAGGTTGGCCACGACTTTTCCGGATCAACGATGGCGTCAAAGCTCTCGTTGCTCATCCGGATGTGGAAATGCTCGGCCGCAGCTGATTCGATCATGTGGTCGTTGAATTCGATGTAGACCGGTGCGCCGGAGGTTCTGTCTACCGCTTCAAAGCGATACATGGCCGCCTTGGTGCCGGTAGACCAGTTCTGAATGTAATAGCCGATATACTTGTAGTCAGAGCCGACCTTTTTGCCGTCCTCATAGGTGAACGCAATGTGGTCGCCCGCAATGTCAATATTGGTAATGTCCGTTTTGTAGCCGTTCTGATAGTAAGTCTTATACTCGTCGGCGGTCATCTCGCCTTCCTCTGCCATCGCTGCAAAGGCATCGTCCAGCGTTCCATCCAGCGCAAAGGGGTAGGCAGACTGCCAACTGCCCTCCCAGTCGGACAGACTTCTGTCCTGAACCTCATGATCTTCAAAGGTGGAAACCTCCTTGCTGTGGTCATGGGCGTGCTCTGCTTCCTGCATCCCCTCAACGGTCTCCTCCGTTTTCACGGAATCACCCAGCACCTCCAGCAGGTTGATGACCTTCATCTTCTTGTTGACGGCGTTTTTCAGGACGTTCTTCACCCATTCATCGGACTCGCCGCCCACATAGACGAAGAGGTCGCAGTCGGAGATCTTGACGATGTCATCCGCCGTGGGCTGGTAGCTGTGCAGGTCAACGCCGCTACTCAGTAGCATGGTCAGATCGGTGCTCTCAGCCTTGCCGCCGAGAATTTCTCTGACCCAGTCGTATTCTGGGAAAATGGTGGTGACAACGCTCAGTTTATTGGAATCGCTCTCGCCCGTCTCTGCGTTGTTCTTTTTGCCGCAGCCGGTGAACAGACTGACCGCCATGGCCAGCGCAAGAACCAGGGTGATAATTTTCTTCATAGTATAGATAAAACCTCCGAATTATTGAAAAATAGGCGCAAAAATACAAGGGCAGCGGCAAAACCGCAAGAGCCTATCCGAAAATGGATAGACTTCGCCCTTGTAAAAATCCTGTTTTTAATTCGAAAGCTTTACCTTGAGAGCAACAAGCGTCAGTGTGCCGTTCATCTCTGCGCAGGGCAGGATCGCCCTGCACACGGTATATGTAAACGCAGCGGAGATCGCTGCGGCAGCACCGGCAAGCCCCAGAGATTTCAGCAGATTCTCGCAGACACCGATCTGATGGCAGATGGCGCAGTCCTCGCCGGAGCAGTCATGATTGGCTTCGACCGCAATATAGATAGCGGAGGACAGCATGACAACGGCCAGCACGGCCGCCAGCAGGCGCGTCATAAAGCAAGGCTTCTTTGTCATGGTCTGTCCTCCCTTCTGTTCGTTATTTTCCCTTGCAGTCCGAGCAGGTTCCATAGAGGATCGTGTCGGCTGCGTCCAGCGTGAATTGCTCGCTCTGCGCCAAGTGCTTTGCAAACAGGGCGGCGTTGCTGTCGGCCATGTGAAAGGTTTTGCCGCACTTCACACAGCTCATGTGCAGCGCACCCTTGCAGTTCTCGGCGTCAAGGTACTGATAGTAGACCTCCCGCGTGCCGCTCTTGCTGCTGCGCCGCACTTTTTCTTCCGCCTCTAACTGTGCAAGGTTTCGATACACGGCGCTGAGGCTGATTTTTTCATCCGCCAGCGCGTCCGCAATTTGCCGTGCGGACAGCAGCTCATCCGGGTGCCGGCTCAAATAGGCAAGCAGAGCCTTCCTCTGCCGCGTGCTGTAACTGGACAAGTCACCACGCCTCCAATTTGCAATTCATTTGCAATTCAGCATAACATGATGCCGCCCCGATGTCAATATGCAAATTCGTCGCAAATCAGCCGTCAGCGCGGATAGCGCCCGCTCCGCTGAAATGGGCTGCGGCAGAGCGGAATGATCCGCTCTCCGTTTTCGGCGGCGAAAAGGCAGCGGCAAATGCCAGGTGAAAAAGCGGTAGAAAAACGCAAAAAGATATGCTAAACTTAAAAATAGTTGGTCAATGGACAAGCTTAGATTTGTCTTATGAACAGCAGCTGTCAATTTGTTTTCATAATTCCGGTATGATTGGAGATGCAGAAGAACCAATAATGGAGGTCTCATGACAAAAAAGAAGAAAGAGAAAACGGCACAGAACAAGGGACAATGGATCGGTATCGTGTTTTACATGCTGCTTGGTGCTGCCTGCGGCATATTCGATCTCATGTATATGGATACGGCGGGTCAGTCTGAAAAAGGGCTTTTTTCGGAGATTATACCCCTTGCACTG
>OIFY01000142.1_pt1 | contig 13269 bp, 12 predicted proteins | sample 1581901 | NCBI WGS metagenome assembly OIFY01 (sample SAMN04414077, study PRJEB24778) | human gut metagenome | material: faecal | host: Homo sapiens | reverse complement strand
CTCGACGTCAGTGGCATATGGTTATAAATGACAGATGTTTGACTATGCTACGGGCATCGTGGTCGGCGTCTCAAGAGAAAAGAATGATGAGGGCGGAGCCGGCGCCATTCAGGTGATTGCAAAGCAGCTGGGCATACAGATTTCACAGGACGGTTCTGTTTATGATGTGAGCACGAAAACATTGTATTTTCCGACAGAGGATGCTTTTTATTATATTCGTATGCCGGGAGACTGTGCTTGTACGGAAGATGATATTAGAGAATTATTTACCACAACCAAAGAAGCAAAAATGAGAGGCTTTGAAAAGAATAGATTTAGTTTTAATACTATATCTAAACAACTTAAAGATGATTTTGTATATCTTTGTAGGAGTTTAGGATATATTGTTACAGTATATGAAGATAAACGTGATACAAATATTTGTTATAATATTCATATCTTAACAAACGATATTATTTTTAGTAGTAAAAAGCATTTGAATAAATATAATTCTTATAAGTCTAAGACTACTAAATATAATGACCATATTTATATTAAATCTATTGTTAAATTAGATTATGAATCTGATACTACATGCATTGCAGTAGAAGGTAATAATAAACTTTTTGTAACAAAAGATTTTATTATAACTCATAATACTTATATTCTTCGATATTTTCTCGATAATATTGTTAATAAGTCTTATACTGTTACAGCTCCTACACACAAAGCTCTTCGAGTTCTTGAATCTCAAGTAGGTAGAAAAGGTATGACTTTGCATAGTTTGCATGGTCTTAAACCTAATATTGATTTACAGAATTTTGATATTGAGAATCCTCAATTTGACCCTCTTAATCCAAGCAAGATACAAAATTATAATCTTGTTGTGATTGATGAATGTTCTATGATTAATAAGGATTTATTCCAACTCAATCGAAATCGTGCTACTACTTATAATGTTAAGATTCTTTATGTTGGTGATTCTCTTCAGCTACCACCTGTAAATGAAGAAATATCTTTAACATTTGCTACCGTTAAGAATAAAGTTGTTCTTACTGATATTGTACGACAAGAAGAAGGTAATCCTCTTCTTGAACTATTTAGTCTTTTAAGAGATGATATTAAAAATCAAACAAATACTTTTCTGAATTATATAGTTCGAAATAGGTCTAATATACAAGATGGAATTGGTTATGAAATTATTCCACGAGCTATGTTTAATCAAAGACTTATTGATGAATTTAATTCAGATACATTTCATAAGAATATAGACCATTTTAGAATTACTGCTTATACGAATAAAGCTGTTTCTGATTGGAATAGTATTGTTCGTAATAGTATAGTTGGTAAAGATGCTGATATAATTCATATTAATGATTTGGTATTATCTTATAATACCATTGTTGATGAATTTAAGGAACCAATTATTCTAAATAGTGAAGACTATATTCTTGAAGATATTAGACCTTATATTAGTGATGAAGGTATTAAAACATTTGCTGTTAATCTTAAATCTATGTATGATGGTCATATAACTCAACCGTTTCTTATCGTAGATACAAAAGATGCTTCGTTTCTTAAATATAAGGAAATTCTAACACATCTTTATAATAGAGCTGCTAATCGTGTTCAACATGGTTGGTATGTTTATTATAAGTTTAAGAATCGTTTTTTAACAAATCTTAAATTCAGTATTGAAACTATTCAAGGAACTAAGTGGATTAATAAAGACATAGATTATGGTTATTCTATGACTGTTCATAAAACACAAGGTTCTACTTTCGATAATGTAGCAATAGATTTGACAGATATTGTTTTCCAAAATACGAGATTTGGTCGTAGAGAAAATGATATTGATATTCGTAATAAACTTATGTATGTAGCTCTATCTCGTGCTCGCAAAAGTGTTATTATGAAGTATTAAACATAATCTTATTAATCAGACTGTTTCATCTGATATTTTTAATAGTATTAATATTATGTGTAATGCTTGTGAAAGATGTTATTTATCTATTGCTAATCGACGGATACCCGGTGGGGGAGCAGGTTGCACGCCCACTTTGAGGCGTACTGTTATGTTTGTTGGTGATATACCAACTATTACAGATTATAAAACTCAAACTATATTTAATGGTCGTTCAACTAAAATAGTTAGTCAATTCATTAATGATTATAAACTAACTGCTTGGACTATTAAATCAACTCTTATTCAGTGCGTTTGTGCTGAACCAACTGAACATTATGCTGAAACTTGTTATCCAAATTTTATAGCAACTATTAGGAAATATAAACCTACAATTATTGTTGCTGTTGGACAATTTGTTTATCAGTTCCTTAAAGAAGAAAAATATAAAAGTATGGCATCAGTTGTTAATAAACCAGTTAGGTTTAATGATGCTATACTAATTCCTATATATTCACCAGCCTATATTATGCGTAACAAATGTTATTCAGAATATGTTAAATCTTTTAATTTAATTAGTGACATATTTGCTGAATTATGTAAAGAATATCGTTATTACAGATAAAGTAGTGTTATTATGAATAATGCTTATGAATATGATGTAGAGATATATCCTAATCTATTTGAAGTTACTTTTATACCTAAAACAGCAGACCAAAAACTTATCGACGTTTATAAAGCTGTTGATATAAGATGTCTTGCTATTAAAAATGGTAAAGAAGGTAATCTTGAAGAACTAAAAGAAGCAAAGGTAAAATTGTTATTAGCAATGGGTGCTAAACAATTTGTTATTTGGATTGATTATACTACTGGTAAGTGGAGAAATGATGGGCCACTTATTATGGATTTCTTTATTCAACATAAGATTCTTACTGGTTATAACAGTAATAATTATGATAAAATTATGTTGGATATTTTTATTAATAATTATAAATATCTTGATGTAAAAGGTTTTAATAAGAAAGAAGGTAAACATATTACACAAATTCTATATGACCATAGTTGTGCTTGTGTAGATTTTGGTAAAGGATATAGTCGTTTACTTAATTTCAAGAAATATTACAAACGTCCTTTTACTGATTATGATATTCAAAAGATTTTATATCTTGATAAGACTTATACCAGTCTTAAACAAGTTGCTATTTGTTTAAAATGGTATCGTATTCAGAATCTACCGATTGCTTATAATTGTAGAATTAGAGAAGAAGATATTTATGATATTTGTGATTATAATGTAAATGATGTTCTTATTACATTAGAACTGGAACGTAGTCAAAAGGCTGAAATTGAACTACGAGAAGATATATCTGAAGAGTTTGAAATTGATGTTCGTAATATGTCAAGAAGTTCTATTGGTAAAGCTATTACTACATCTCTTTATGAGAAGTTTAGCGGTATTGATAGAAAAGATTTTATGGATACTAAGACTGATAGATGGAAGATTAAAGTTTCCAGTATATTAAGTCCTAAACTTAAATTTCAAACTAAAATTCTTAATGATTTACTTCGTACTGTTGCACAATCTACTATCGTTGTAGGTAGTACAAAAGATGAAGATAAATTTAAGCACGAATTTCAATTTGGTGATGCGGTATATACTATGGCTTTAGGTGGTTTGCATAGTCAAGATAAACCGGGTTTAATAATTGCAGATGGATTTAGTTTACGTGATGCGGATGTTAGTAGTTTCTATCCTAATGGTATTCTTAGTTATGATGTTTATCCCGAACATCTTGAAAGAAATCCTTTCAGAGCTACTGTCGGTTATACAAAAGATAGTCGAATTGAAGCTAAACATCTTAGCAGTAAATTAATGAAAGAAGCTAAGAAAGTATTAAATGAATATCAAATTGCTAAAAATCAAAATCGAGTTGATGCTGAAGAATTAAATACTAAATATCATGAATTATTAGCAGAAAGTAAACGTCATAAAATTAAGGCTGAAGGTCTTAAGATTGCTATCAACAGAATGTATGGTGCATTTAGAGATATAAATGATTATCTTTATGACCCTAAATGTACTTATAAAGTTACTATAAATCTACAACTTTGTCTTTTGATGCTTATTGAAGCACTGGAACTCAAAGGTATTAAAGTTATATCTGCTAATACTGATGGTATTGTTTGTATCATTAAACCTGAACAAGAAGCTGATTATAAAGCCTGTTGTGATTGGTGGCAAGAATATAACAATTTTGAACTTGAATTTACTAATTATGAAAAGTATCTTCGTAATGATGTAAATAATTATATAGCTGTTAAAGAAGGTTTTCAAGATGCTTATAATAAATTGATTGATAAAACACCAGAAGCAATAGCTGAACTTGAAGATATTTATATTAAACGTAAAGGTCTTTTTATTGAAACTATTGCTTTTAATAAAGGTTATGCTTATCCAGTTGTTCCAAAAGCTCTTAACCTATTTCTTTTATATAATGTTCCTTATGCTGATACAATAGAAAATCATATTCATAGTAGCAAAGAAGCTATTTATGATTATTGTATTAGTCAAAAGACTGATGCTAAATTTAATATTATATATCGTAGTATTGTAAACGGTGAACTTCACGATGAAGAACTTCAAAAATCTAATCGTTTCTATATTGCTGATGTATCTTATTGTAGTGGAACTATTATAAAAATTGATAAAAATAAACCAAGTAAAATTAATCGAATTGTAGCTAAATGTAGTGTCCGTCCTTTTAATGATTATGTTGAGGAAGATGATTATCATATAGATTTTAGTTATTATAAGAAAGAATGTGCTAAGATTCTATATGGTAAAAATAAGAAAACTGCTGGTATGGTTGCAGTTCAAGGTGATTTATTTGGTGCTATGTCTAATAATAAACATTTAGAGCCTATTGAAAGTCCTGAAGAAGATGGTTTGTTTGAAGTTGATTTTGAAGATGACAATGTATCGTTTATTAATCCTGCTAATGACATTCCTATTAACAATACTATCTGGGGTATGTATGGTTTTTCAAGTGAGGAAGAATATAAACGTGCAATAGAAAATGGAGATGATTTACCTTTTTAATAAAATACTAATATGAATGGTGACCTTGTATATCATGAAGTTGACGGTCTTGCAATAGCTGATATTAAACCAGTTAATGCTAAAAATCGTAAAATTGGTTTTCGTGTAGCTAAGTTTACAAGAGAGGGAAAGTATATAGTTACTTATGCTTCTACTAAAGATGCTGCTAATGCTCTAACTATTGAGCTAAAAAAAACAAATCCTAAACACGCTTATTACGCTATTGTTAAGGCTTGTACTCCTAAAGGTAATTCTAAAACTGCTTATGGTTATCAATGGAGATATATTAGTCATGATGGTGGTATTGTAAAGCGTGATTGTGATTGATGTGTTATGCACGAATTTGATGAAATTTGTTATGGTAAAACAGTAGAGGAATTACAAAAAGAAATAGTCTTTCAAATGCACTTTGGTAATTGTGAAATGCTAACACAATATATTATGGATTGTATTGAAAGACTTAAACGTGAAAATGTTCCTACTGTTTATTGGAGATATTAGAGTATGAATAAGTCCGAAAGACAAGAAATATCTTGTAATAAATGGCGTGATGCCAAAGGTCGAGGTACTCTAAATCTTATAATGAGATTTGGAAAAACACGAGTAGCTGCTATGATTGTTGGTAAGCTGGTTAAAGCTAATCCTAATCGAACAATTATGGCTATCGCTCCAAATGCTGTAACTACTAAAAATCTTGCTGATAATCTTACTGAATTTTGTCCGAAAGAACAATGGATTGATATAATGAGTAGTAATACTCTTATTAATCATGTAAATAAACTTAAAATAGAAAGAAAACTTCCTATTAAAGTTGATTTACTTATTCTTGATGAAGTTCATAAATTATTACAAGGTGAAACTCTCATAGCTATTAAGAATATAGAGTATAAATTTATTCTATGTCTTACTGGTTCTACATTAAATAAAACTCAGTTATCTATTCTTAATGAATTAGGTGCTCCAGTAATTGATAAAATTACTGAAATTGAAGCTGTATCGCAAGGTTGGATTTCAAATAGTACAGAATATAATTTAGCTATTGAACTCGATGAACATGACAAAATTAGATATGCTAAATATTCTGATATGATTTCTGAAACTCTTGAAACATTTGGTGGATTACATAAAGTGATTAATCAAGAGTTTCGTAATAAAGTTTTTGACAGTGATTTTGCATTAGTTCTTGCATCTTTTACTGGTTATAATTATAAAGATAGAAATGGCAGTAATACTTTTATTAAACCTACTGTTATTCGTAATATGTTAGCTTCATTAATGGGTTGGACTCGTGATATGCCACTCGATAATGATTATAATAAACGAATTAATAATCTTTGGAATCCCGATAATATTTACGAACGTGCTAAAAAGTTTAAGGACTTTGTTAGACAGCGTAATGATATTTTAATTCATAACAGACCTAAAATCAATGCTGTTATTGAAATTCTTAAAACTAATAGCGTTCCTACTATATGTTTTAATGAATCAATAGCTATGGTTACTGATTTAGCTGATTATTTCAGTAAAGATGGTATTCCTTTTCATAGTGCTATTGAAAGTAGATATGTAATTAATCCTGAAACTGGCGTTCCATATACTTATAAGAATGGTGAACCTAAACGATTAGGTAAAACTTCTCTTAAAAAGTTAGCTATTGAAGGGATTAAGAATGGTACTTATAAATATTTATTTACTGCACAAAGTCTTAATGAGGGTTTAACGATAGAAAATATCGAACAAGTTATAACGACTGGTGGTAGTTGTAATTCTAATACTCATGGGCAACGTGTCGCACGAGGTAAGACTTATAATTACATGAATCCTAATAAGAATTGTGTTATTATTAATCTTTACATTGATGATTTCAAAATTGGTGATAAAGATGTTAGGTCGAGGGACAAACAGAAGTTAATCCAGCGTCAGCAAGATTCCGAGAATGTTCCGATATGGGTTAATGATATTAGTGAAATTTTCGGTTAATTTCTTGCTATTTTCTTTGGTGGTACAATTATAATTACTATATTTGCGTATGGATAAACCACAAATGAAGCCAGTCGAAAAGACTGATGAAGATGTGAGTGGTGCTCTTGTTAATACAAGAAGTAAAAATGGAAGTGTTACTTTAGCTGTTAATCAAATTAATTCATTTGAACAAGCTGAAGCATTAGCAGATTGGATTGCTCAAAGTCCTGTTTTTAATAAAGGATTTAAGGAGCAAGTTCAGAAAGAAGATGGAACGAGTGAACTTGTAGTTAATAAGAGTGCGATTGTTACATGTTTGCTGTTAGGTAATGAACTCGGTTTTACTCCTATGGTAAGTGTTACATTTGGTAAAACACTTGATAGGGAAGCAGCAATCAAAGTTGAACGTGGGCGGTCTATGGGACTTAATCCTATGGCTGCTATGCAAAACATTTACGTTTTTAGTACTTCTCAAGCTGAGATAGTATATACTGGTATTCATGTTGTTAATAAAGTCCTTACGGATGCCGGTATTAAACGTAAGATTCTTGAAGATGGAACTAAACCTTTTTACATATATAGATATTGTAAAAAGGAACTTGCGAATGAACTTGTTGATTATAACAAAGAAACGAAAGATGATTTTGTTGTAATTAATGATGGTCATACTGCTGATTATATTGATAAACAAGTACAAGAAGGTAAAATTCCAATTATTAGGTATGCTACTCGTCGAGCTCTTGTAGAACTTACTCGTGGTGATGAGAGTATTGCAATACCTTATACTTTACAACAAGCTATTGACGCAGGTTTGTACGTTGGTACTAAATCTGACGGTACTGAAAGTAAAGGTAAAGCTAATTGGAATGCCCATCCGGAAACTCATCTTATTAAAATGTCTATCATGCTTGGTGGTAGAATTATTGCAAGTGATAAGTTGAATGGAATTTACGTTGATAGTGAATTACATCAAGCTGTATCTATTGCAAATCGTCAAGCTGAAGATACTGAATTTGAAGAAGTTCCTGTTACAGAATAAAGTAATGCAAATCTATCATTAATCTATCATTCATAAAATATTCATAAATTAAAACAAATTACAATTATGAAAAAGTCTGTTTTTTCTGCTGCTAAACTTGCTGGTCTGACCGCTGTAAACCGTGGTACGAAGTCGTCGAATGATATTCGTCCGGCAATTACTACTGCTCGTGGTATGAACAAGTTTACGATGAATGCTTCGGCTTCTGCACTTATCGGTTGTGGTCATGGCGACCGTGTTGTTATGTTTGCTATGCCTAATGCTGATTCGATTAATGAGCGTTTCTTTATTGCTCTTTCGGCAGGTAGCGAGGGTTGCAAACTTGCAAGTGCTGGTAATACGAAAGGTACTGGTCGTCCTCAGTCGTTTAATTATGCTGGTGTTTGGTCGCAGATGCTTATGCAGGATAAGGATGCTGCTCCCGTAGGTGAGCGTGTTCTTGTTGATAAGGGCCTTATGGAAGAGGTTGAAACTCAAAAGGGTCGTGACGGTAAGATGTGTACTGCTGTTCTTGCTACTAAGCGAGTTGAGTATGGTGTTGAGGAAGTTAAGGACGAGAATGGTGACTTTATTCCTGTTCAGATTGATGACACTATCTACGAGAAAGTGTATGTGCTGGTAGACCCAAAAGAGGTAACGCTGGAGGACGAGAAGCAGGCAGAGGAACCGCAGCCCGAAACCGAGCCGGAAGCCGAGTTGTAATTGTTAATACCTAAAAGTATTTAACAAATCTATCATTTGCTATCATTATAAAAAGAGGAGTTATTGAATAAGTAGCTCCTCTTTTTAGTCTAATAACTTAAAGTACTTTAATTATTATTATGGCAGACACAAGTAAATCGAAAGTTAGTTCGACAACATTAATGTTTGAAGAAGAGGTTGTTGAACGGAGATTAGCTTTTAAGCCCGACCCTGAACTTGGTAATCTTTGTATGGGTATTATTAACGATGTTCGTATTGATATTCGTGAAGTACCTTTGCTGGATGATAAAGGTGTCGAAAGTACATGGGAATATGCTGGTTGTAAATTCCCCGTACTTGTTATCGAATTTAAGCAGTGCAAAACTGACGCAAATCCGAAAGACCGTTATTATACATTTACTGCTAAGCCGGTTACTACTCTTAATAAGAAAGGCGAACCTGTTGAAGAAAAGACTGTTATTAACATTATTCAGCAGGTATATGGACAGCTTCGTCATATCGCAAATCAGTTTAAGGGTCTTAAAGGTTATCCGGTTAATGCTGGTAAATGTCCGGGACTCGATTATGCTGCTCCTGCAAAGGTTCGTTGTGAACAGTATCTTGCTTTCTTTGAATATTTCAAACATCTCCTCGTTGGTGATGATGAGAAAAATCCTATTTATAAGAATGTGAAACTGTTTATGAAACTTGTTGCAGATTATAACACGCATAAGTTCTTAGCTTTTCCTTCGTTTGTTAATCGTGGATTTGTTGAACGTGTTATTCCCGGTCAAAGTCCGTCGATTGAATTTGAAGCTGGTGAAACAATTCATCTTGCAAAAGATGATACTCCGAAGAATCGTGAAGCTGCCGCAGGTGCTCCTGCTCCCGCTCCCGGTGCTACTGTTGTTTCGTCGGATATTCAGAACATTCTTGATAGGTACTCGAAGTAGTATTTATCATATTACTAAAACAGGAACTTGTAAAGGAGGTAATGGAGGTAAAACTCTATTATCTCCTTCTTTTTTGGGTAATGCTAAAATTAGACTTGTCGGTAATACGTCACGAGTGGGCGTGCAACCCTCTCCCCCACCGGGTAGCGAGGCCGCAGGCCGAGCCGCACAAGTTACACTACTGATTACATGAGAGATTTCATACTTAATTCACTTGACCAAGTTACTATATTTAGTAAATATTTTGGTATTCCCGAAGATGTAATCCGATTTAACATTAGTAGTCCTAATGATAGAATACGAAATCCTTTAAGAAATGATAAACATCCTTCATTATCTTTCAAGTATTATGGTGATAAACTGATATGTAGAGATTTTGGTGATGGTAGATTTAGAGGTGATATATTTGAAGTTGTAGGTTATATTATTAATAAGAATTGTAAAACAAGTGAAGGATTTGTGTATATATGTAATGACATAATTCTTCGTTGTTCTGATAAGATTGTTACTAATATTGAATTTAATCGAACTGAACAAGAACATATTAAGAATCAAAATCTTGAAATTACTTTTGATGTTCGTAAACCAAATAAGTTAGATTATATTTATTGGGAACAATATGGTATTAAGAAAAGTAATCTAAATACAAAAGTATTTATTGTTGATAGATATAGACTTAATGAATGGCAAACACCTTATCGTTATAGTGGTACTGACCCTTGTTATGTTTATAATGTTAATCCAAATAAGTATAAACTTTATTTTCCAAAAAGACTTAAAAGTCAAACTAAGTTTATTACTAATAATCGTTGTCCTATTGAGTGTTTACATCAACTTAAACCAACGAATTATATTGTTCTTATAAAAGGTTATAAAGATAAAATACTTTTTGAACAAATTTGTGATGAGAAAGGTATTAATGATATTTTGTTTATACCTGCTGCTTCTGAAACTATCGTATTACCTACTGACATCTACAAGTTATTGGTGTCGTACTCTTTAAGCGGAAAGTTATTTACTATTTTCGATACTGATGCTGCTGGAATTAATGCAGCTCATCTACTACAAGGTAGATATAATACTATTCCAATTTATTTTACGAATAATTATAAATCTAAAGACCCATCTGATATGGTTAAAGATTATGGTTATCGTAAAGTATTCCAACATTTTGATAATGTTCTAAAAAAGATTTATTATGGAGATTAAAATCAAAAACTATCTTATCAATACTCTTGATAATGGTAATAAGATTTATCTTTGTCCTATGGATGAAGAAACTTATACGAGATTAATGAATGATTTTTCTCGTTTATCTGACCAATCAAGTATTAATAGATTTGTGGATAAATATGGTTTTAAACATACACAAATTATTCTTGATGGTGATACTTATATTAGCGCTAATGACAAAGAAACATTAGAAGCTATCAATCCTATTCTTTCGCGTATCCTCCCACATCCTAAAACTATTAAGAATCCTCTTAATAATAAGATTGAAAGGTCGTATAAATGTTTTTGTGCTAAACCACTCAATCTTACAGATATGACTGAACATAAGACTCCTCTTGAAAGTTGGAATTGTCTTATGATTCGTATTGGAGAACCGCAATACGCTATTGTTGTTGAAGAAAAAGTTAAAAAATAAGATATGATTCCTAATGAAGTTTTATATAAACGAGATTTAACTGGCGGTTTAGTTCGTTGGTGGGGTCGAGTTGAAAAAGTTACTAATTCTGACGGTACAGTATCTCTACGATTAGCTTATTATTATGGTAAAGTAAATGGTGCTGAAACATCATCTTATTCTCCTGTAATTAAAGCTAAGAGTAAGAAAACTGATAGAGAACAAGCTGAATTTGAGCTTAAAAGTGTTTATGAAAGACATAAGAAACAAGGTTATAAAAGTCTTTCTGATTTAGGTATTAATCCTTTGGATTATCTTACTAATGCAGATGATTTATTTGAAGAAATAGATAAGAGATTACCTAAATATAATACTGATGCAAATAATTGTGTTAAACCTATGAAAGCACAAAAGTTTGCTATTGGTAAGTTCGAATATCCTTGTATTGCTCAACCTAAAATCAATGGTGTTCGAGCAGTTGTTATGCTTGAAGAATTTACACCTACTGATTTATTTAGTCTTGAAGGTTTTGTTCGTGATGATAAACATTATCATACTGTAATTAAAACTAAAGAAGGTCTTACTTATCGTATTTGGCATATCGAGCAACTATTTAATGATTTTTATGATAGTTTTCCTGAATATGCTAATATGGTATTTGATGGTGAGATTTATATTCGTGGTGAAAAAGTAACAACTATTGGTGGAGCTGCTCGTAATCCTAAGAATATATATCATGAGAAACTTCAGTTTGTTAATTTTGATTTAAGCATTCCCGATTTAACTAATAGAGAACGTGATAAACTAAGGTTTAGTGTTTGGGAAGAATATCGTAGTAAGAAAAGTAGTGTATCTCATAATGTAATGGCTGGTAGAATTTGGGAAAATTTAACTCCCGAAGGTCATAGTATGTGGGATAAATTTAATCTTATTATTCTTAATAGTGATACCATTTATGATGATAATCAAGCGTTAGCTTATATGCAAAGATGCATTGATTGTGGCTTTGAAGGAGCCATAATTAGAGATTTGCATACTGAATATAAATTTGGTTCTCGTCCTGCTACAATGATGAAACTCAAAAAGTTCGACGATGCTGAATTTGAATGTATTGGTGTTGAACACACTGGGAATCCTGATGATAGAGTAGGATTTAATGTTAGATTAGTTCTCAAGAACGATATTAATGATTTAGTATTTAGTTGTACTTTAACTGGTACTGTTAATGAACGATTAGATATTCTTAATAATCCACCTATCGGAAAGTCTGTAACTGTTAAGTTCTATGAAAGAACTAAAAATGGTTTACCTTTCCATGCAAACGTTGTTGGAATTAGAGATTATGAAAAGTGATGAAAACTGTTGGAACTATTACTGAAATACTTGATTTATTCTATAAAAGAATAGATGATATAAGTATTCATACAAAACATACCGTTGCAAATGGTAAATATGGTTATGAATTAAAAGATGGTATTCTTTATTGTAGAGATAAACAAATTGGTGTTTGTAATAAATACTTACCGTTTGTTGTAAGACTACATGATATTGAAGATTATCTTTATAGACCACTTGTTAAACTTAAAAATCAAAAGATTCGAGGTAAAATTAATGTAGATATTTATAATATTTGTAGAGAAAATACTAATATTGTATATAATGATATTTATTCTATTCTTTCGTCTCTTTGATCTGGTGAAACTCAAAATCTTACCGTTACAAGACATATTCTTAAACAAGATATTACCAATCAAAGCTTTGCTAATGTTAAATATAATCAAATACATTATAATAATGCTCGTAAAGGTTGGCGTTCTGCATTAAAAGATATTTTGATTATTGGTAAAGAACATAATATTGATGTTAATAAAATTATTGATAAAGCTTATACTTTATATAATACTTATGTAGAATATAAAGGTTATAAAAAATTATATAATACATTTGATACAACAATTAATCTTAAAGATAATATTCGTATTACTTTAAGTCCTAAAGAAAATCTTATTATTAGTGGTAAAATTC
>OIFY01000140.1_pt1 | contig 13371 bp, 10 predicted proteins | sample 1581901 | NCBI WGS metagenome assembly OIFY01 (sample SAMN04414077, study PRJEB24778) | human gut metagenome | material: faecal | host: Homo sapiens | reverse complement strand
CTCATAGACTCCTTTCAGCCAACGTGCAACAAATGCTTCTTTGGGGAGCTTGTCGCTTTTGTTCCGTCCCAACAGATAAGAGCAGAGTACCGGTGTCAGTGTTAATGCCACTACCGTAGAAGCGAATAGTGCCACGATGAAAGCGATACCCAACGGTACCAGCATACGTCCTTCCATACCTGTAAGGAAGAATAGCGGCACGAAACTGACCACGATGATCAGCGTGGAATTCAAGATAGGCATACGCACCTCTTTCGAAGCGTTGAAAACGACATCGAGTACCGATAATTGCTCTTCTTTCGGTTTCATCCGGTTCTCCCGCAACCGTTTGTACACGTTTTCCACGTCTACGATCGCATCGTCCACCACGATAGCTATTGCCAAAACAAGGCCGAAGAGAGTAAGCGTATTGATAGAAAATCCCATCAACTTCATCACGGCAAATGTTGCGATAAGCGAAACCGGTATGGTCAGAGAAGGAATAATCATTGCCCTGAAATTTTGTAAGAAAATAAGAATGACCAGCATCACGATAAGAGAAGTCTCCACAAACGTAACCAATACCTCATCGATAGATGCACTCACGAATTGAGTCGTATCGAGCACCACCTTATATTGCACATCGTTCGGGAAATAACGGCTCAAATCCATCATCTTCGCTTTCACAGCTTTTGCCACATCGAGAGAATTAGACCCCGGCAACTGATAAATGGCGATAGCCGCCGTTTCTTTACCGTTAATAGTCGATGTCGTATTGTAAGTCGCACTTCCCAAATCTATGGTAGCGATGTCGCGCAACCTCAGATATTCCCCGCCGGGCAACGACTTGATGATGATCCGTCCGAACTCCTCCGGCGTAGAAAGGCGACCTTTCGAAACCAATGTAAACTGGAAAGCCTCGTCCGTATCCGTAGGAGGTTGTCCCACACTACCGGCCGACACCTCCATATTTTGTGCCTGAATAGCCGAATAGACATCGGCCGGCGTAAGGCTCCGTATACGCATCAACTCCGGGTCGAGCCAGATACGCATGCTGTAATTATCGGCTCCGAACACCGTCACACCGCCTACTCCCGGCAAACGGGACAACTCGTCGGTAATGTTCAACTTGGCATAATTCGACAGATATAAACTGTTATACAATGGATTATCCGATTCCAACGCCAAGAACATGACGATGTTGGTAGACTGCTTCTTCGTGATAATTCCCTGTTGTATGACAGCCTCCGGTAAATTTCCCTGCGCTATGTTCACCCGATTCTGTACCAACACGGTCGCCATATCTATATCGGTTCCCACCTCGAAAGTAACGGTCAGCGTATATTGCCCCGACGACGAAGACGACGAACTCATATAAATCATTCCGTCCACACCGTTCACCTGCTCCTCGATAGGTACACCTACCGTTTTCGCCACCGTCTCGGCACTCGCCCCGGGATATACAGCGGTCACCTGTACCGTAGGAGGTGTTATATCGGGAAACTGGGCGACCGGGAGCGTATAGATGGTAACCAATCCCACCAGCACCATAACAATGGCGATGACCGTAGCGAAAATAGGCCTGTTAATAAAAAATTTCGAAATCATACCCATTCATTTTTAGGAACCATTAATTCTTTTCCAAAACCGGACGAACCGGCATGCCCGCTCTCACTTTCAACAAAGCCTTCGTAACATAACGATCGGTCGGTGAAATCCCCTCGTCGATCACTCTCAAAGTATCGTTAACCAACTGTCCCGTCTCCACAGGGCGATATTCCACCACATTAGAATCGTTCACCACATACATATACTTGCCAAGTTGGTCCGTGGCAATAGAAGCATCCCTCACCAATATCGCATGCTCGCGGCTACCATACGGCAACCGGATAGAGATATACAAACCACTCTTCAACTCGCCGGCAGGATTATCCACCTCGGCCCGTATCGAAAGCGTACCCGTCGACAAGTCCACATTCGGCGACAAATAATCGAGTCTACCGTAATAACTGCGGCTGGTAGGCTCCTGAAAAAGGATCTCCACACGATCGCTCGGTACGGAATGTTTACCTTTACTCTGGTTCAGCAACATTTTCAAATATTGATTATCCTCGATATTGAAATAGGCATACATTTTCTTATCCTGATAAATAGTCGCCAACTTCGTCGATTGCAAAGACCCGCTGATATAATTACCCACATCGTACAAATTGCGTGATATCCGGCCCTCGAACGGGGCTTTCACATAACAATACCCCAACTGTATGCGAGCCGTCGACAACGCAGCCTCGGCATTCCGAACAGAGGCCCTACTTTGTTCCAATTTCGACTCCGCCTGTATCAAATCGATCGTACTGATGGCATCGCTTTGCGCCGCCTCTTTCATTCGGGTGTAATTATTTTCTGCATAATCATACTGTGCCTGAGCCGTTTTCAACGCTGCCTCGGCCTGTTCCACGGAATCCCCGTATTGCGAAGGTTCGATAACGAAAAGCAACTGTCCCTTCTTTACGATCTCACCCGGCATATAGGCCACCTGTTGCAGATATCCGTTTACACGAGCCACCAGATCGACGGTTTGTAACGAAGTAAGGTAGCCCGGATAACTCTTTATCAAAACCACCGAATCGACCGCCGGATAAGCCACCGATATTTCGGGCAGCCGAACATCTCCACTTTGCTTCTCCCCCTTTTTCGATTGGCAGGAAAAAAGCGAAAACAATACAGCCACAGCCACTATCGGCATATAAGAAAACAAACGTCTCATAAAATATGAATTTTAATTTTAGGGTTGACTCGAATCTATCCAACCGCCACCCAGCGATTGATATAAAAGAATAAGCGCATTGATGGCGTTTCCCTGCGCCGACACATAAGAATTTTGATACGAAAGCAATGAGCGCTGCGCATCGAGTACATTTTGGAACCCCGACAAGCCTCGCCTATACAAGTCGAGCGAGAGCGACAACGTCTTTTCACCCTCGGCCACCAGCTCTTTCAACATCGCAATTTGTTTGACAATATGCGTATAACTGTTCATGGCATTCTCCACCTCTTGGACAGCCGTCAACACAGTTTGGTTATACTGCTCTATGCCGCTATCGAGCTGAGCCCTCGCCGATGCCAAAGCCTGTATGCGCTGTGTCCCTTGAAACAAAGGCCACGAGACGGTAGGAGCCAACTGATAGGTCATACTCCTTTTATTGAAAAAATGGTCCATATCTCTGGAAGCGAATCCGATACTGCCGTTCAAATACAATTTCGGCATAAAATCAGACTTGGCTGCACCCACCGAAGCCGCATACGATGCTACCGTCCGTTCGGCCTGCCTCACATCAGGACGGCGGCGGAGCAAATTCATGGGAATACCTATACCCACTAACCTCTGATAATCGGGCAACGGCTTTGTCGTCCGGAGCATCGGACGCAACTCATCGGGATACTTCCCCAACAAAATAGCGATAATATTGATCTGTTTCTCTATACCCGCTTCAAGAGACGGCAAAGAAGCCTTTGTATTGAAATAAACCGTCTTGGCTTGCGAAACGTCGAGTTGCGACGCCAATCCGGTCTCGTACCTCACCTCCGTAATGTGCAGGATACTCCGTTGCGATTGGATATTGCTCTCGGCCACGATATACTGTTGCTGATACGTGCGCAATGTCATATAAGCAGTCGCCACTTGGGCACACAGAGACACCATCGTCCCGTTATATTCGTCCCGGGAAGCACGGAACAACTCTTTCTTCGCTTTGGCCCTCTGACGTATCGAACCGAACAAATCGATTTCCCAACTCACCGACAAATCACCCGAAGCATATTGGGAATAAGTGTTATCGGCAGCCTCTCGCCCCAGATAACCGCTATTACGGGTCTTCGTCCAACCGGCCGAAAAATTCACCGACGGATAGAAACCGCCCTGTTCCATACGCCAAGCCGCTCTGGCCATACGTATGCGATCAGCGGCCGCCAACAAATTATGGTTACTGTCCACCGCCTCTTGAATCAACGTGTCGAGACAAGCATCGTTAAATTCGCTCCACCATAAATCCTCAGGAGGCAACTGCTGCGAAAACAATGTATCGGGAGTCCACGCCTTCGGTATGTCGTCAGACAAATAACGAGTAGCCGGTTGCTGGGCATAAACAGCCCCTCCGCAAAGGAGAATCAATACCGACACAACAAGCCGACTTCGAATAAAAAAAACTTTACACATAACGTTAAACAGCTTCTTTATTGATTTATATCGTTCAATCGAAATAAATTTTCGAGACAACGCCTTTTTCGATAATAAATTATAACGGTCGTAATTCGAAATAGTTTACAAAAATCCAAACTCCTGCCTCCTTCCGCCTTTATCGAACCTCTCCCACCTGTAAGAGAAAGCGAAAAACGCTTATCGAGTCACACCATAGAAAATCGACCTCCTCAAAGATTCAGTTCCGAATTTTCCTTCCTACGAAACAATTCGCTATCTTTATCAAAAAAATCGAATGATGACAAATGATAAATACACCCGTTTGGTAAAACTTCAAAAAGCATTCTTCAACGAACACATCACACGAGAAATTCCATTCCGGCTATGTGCTCTCGACCGCTTGGCCGAAGCTCTCGTTAGCCGGGAAAAACAATTCTGTGAAGCCCTGCATGCCGACTTGGGAAAATCCGCATTCGAAAGCTATGCCACCGAAATCGGATTCCTCCTCCACGAAATACGGACGACGAAAAATCACTTGCAAAGTTGGGCTCGCGACCGACGTCGTCCCACCCCCCTCTTTCTCTTCGGCTCGAAAAGTCGCATTCACTACGAGCCCTACGGTTGCGCACTCATCATTGCCCCGTGGAATTACCCGCTGCAATTAGCTTTATCTCCCCTTATCGGAGCCATAACGGCCGGTAACTGTGCCATCGTCAAACCATCGGGCGAAGCACCCCGTACGGCAACCGCTTTGCAAGAACTTATCGACGAATGTTTCGAGGAAGAATACATCGCCGCTACCGATGCCGATCGGGAAACCACCGAGCTACTCCTGCAAGAACGGTTCGATTACATCTTCTACACAGGAGGTGTCGAATACGGGCGTCACGTCATGCAAGCCGCATCTCGCCACCTCACCCCCGTCACACTCGAACTGGGAGGAAAAAGTCCCTGTATCGTCGATGACGATGCCGATTTGAAAGCCGCCGCACGCCGCATCGTATGGGGCAAGTTCCTCAACTGCGGACAAACCTGCGTAGCCCCCGACTACCTCATGGTACATCACAAAGTCCAAGACAAACTCACAGAATATATCTGTGACGAAATCACCCGTCAATACGGCGAAAACCCACAACAAAGCCCCGATTATCCCCGTATCGTCAATGCTCGGCATTTCGACCGCCTGTCGGCGCTCCTCTCGCACGGCACGATACTTTGCGGAGGCACAAGCGATCCCGCCGACCGATACATGGCCCCCACGCTGCTCACCGACATACCCCCGCAATCCCCTCTGCTCACCGACGAAATCTTCGGCCCCATACTCCCCGTACTCCCGTTCGACGACATCGACGACTGTGTCGAATACGTCAACGACCGGGAAAAGCCCCTCGCCCTCTACTACTTTACCCGCAGTAAAAAACGGGCACGCTACATGATACAACACACCACATCGGGCGGAGCCTGTATCAACGACACCATCGTACAAACCGCCAACGGAAACCTCCCCTTCGGAGGAATCGGGAACAGCGGAATGGGAGCCTACCACGGCCGCGAAAGTTTCGAGACATTCAGTCATTGCCGCAGCATCGTCTACTCCTCTCTGCACCTCTATCCCAATTTCAAATTCCCGCCATATGCCGACAAACTCAAATGGCTTAAACGATTGATGAAATAACCCTCATATCCCGAAAAATAAAAACGCAATCTCTCCTCCCATTGTATCGCTTTTCACCGAAATTAAGGCAAAAGGAAAAGTGATTCTAGTGCAACCGAGACTATCTTTGGCAGGGAAAGAAAATTATTAGTATCCAACCTCCTCCCCTGCCGTGCCCCGCAGCATTACGGGGTGTGGTGCAAGAAAATATAGGGGAGAACTGAGGAGCGTAGCGACGAGGAGAGGGATTAAAAAGACCAGCAATGGAAGTAATAGAGGAGGGTTAGAATACAAGCAAGCCCCGATAATTGCGGCAGCCCTTCCGGGTTCATTCCTCTCGCTATTGAGAAGAATAAACGAATAAAAGTATAATCATGCCATAATTCCACTATCCCCCTATCCTACCTTCGCAAAAAAACAAACGAGCGATGATAGATACAAGATTCGAAACAACCATAGACCTGAGAGGTGAAATCGAGAACTACCGACAAGTAGCGCTCATCAAATACTACAAGATTCTCCTCGAACTCGACCCCCGTCGGGACAGGCTGACCATGCTCGCCGTCATTCGTTGTATCGACAAGCTCGAAAGACATTCCCAAGAACGAAAACGACCCCGAAACGACAAGAAGAAAATGCTGGCCGAAGGAACTCTCGCTTGGCACTATCAAAAACGCAACCAACTCTTCCGAAAAGCCGGACTATACGACATCGAGTCCACCCAGTACCTCGTCGACCACGAAGAAATCTTCGACACACACGAGGAACGGGAAGAGCGCGAACGATTCGAAGCCTGCCGTCGGGAAGCTCTCAGAAGGCAAACCGAAATACACGAGGCCGAAGAAAAAGAATCCGTGCAACCGGCCTCCGCTCACGAAGCCGATAAGGACCTGCAAGAAGACTACACGACAGCCGGGTCCGGAATCCCGGCGCACACCCCGCAGCCCTTATCGCCCCTATCCGGGAGCATCTGGTGCGGCGCTCCCGCCGGTAATCCCATTGGCGAACCTGCCCCCGGATTCCACCGCTCCTCTTTCGATTGCAACAGAAGAGAATAAATCCGACAGGTGGAGGGTGGACCTAATCCCCTCTTTTTCCCTCTCGATTTCGATGAGCAGAAACAGGAAGTCTCCCTTCTCCCCTACCATGCCTCATAACATAACGAGCCATTTTCTCATCTCCTCTGTGTTTTGCCAATGCAAAATATGGAGCGAAACGTCATGTCGTATCAACAAAAAGATTCAAGACCGTCAAAAGCACGAATTAAATCCCCGCCTTTATCGGGCGGTGAAGTCGCAAGGAAGACGGAGGAAAAAGGGCGAGGACTGTCCGAGCGAAGCGAGTTCCGCAGACCCCGACGGCGACCGTAGCGACGAACCCAAAAGCCCGATAACAGCGGCGGCGCTTCTTGGTTCGTTCTTCTCGCTGTTGAGAAGAATGAACAAATAAAGCGAATTAATGTAACAAGGACTTTCTTTGACAGGGAAAGAAAATCATTAGTATTCAACCTTCTCCCCTTGCCGTGCCCCGAAGCATTGCGGTGTGTGGCGCAAAAAAATATAGGGGAGAGCTGAGGAGTGTAGCGACGAGGAGAGGGGTTAAAAATACCTACAATGGAAGTAATAGAGTTAACCCTCCTCTCCCCCTGTGTTTCCGTAAGGGAATATAGGGGGAGTGCCCAAAGGGCGAAGGGGTTGAAATAGAAAAAATATAGCCCACTCCCCCTACTCATCGCAAATGAATAGAGGGCCACTTCTAAACTCCTCCCTGCCATGTCCCGTATGCGGGGTATCGCACTGCAATAAGCGGAGAGTTACTCTCAATCTCCTCCTCTGTGTTTTGCACCGCAAAATATAGGGGAGGTGTCCGCAAGGACGAAGGGGTTAATAAAAACAGCAGCCCGAACGGTTCGTTCTTCTCGCTGTTAAGAAAAACGAACGAATAAACCCTCCCTCATGGAAAGATTGAAATATGGCAAAAAATTTCATTCCATATAAAAAATAGATTATTTGTGTTTTAATATTTTTATAATAACATATCGATAATTATGACGATCCAGAAAAACCGAGCCATTTATATAGGGTTGTTGACCATCGTATGGGCATGTGCCTACTTTTACATTTTCAATGAAAAAATAGATATAAACGGGGACAACTGCCGGTACTATACATTTGCCTCGTCTCTCGCTTCTGGACAAGGTTATGCCGATATATCGGCTCCCACCCCTCACCCCACCAATGCCTTTCCACCGGGATATCCTTTATTGATGACCCCGCTAAGATTTTTTACCGACAGCATCATAGCTCAAAAAATACTCAACGGGCTTTTCCTTTTAGGCGGAGCTTTGTTACTGTTCTTTTTTATGATCAAACGCAAAATACCCGAAAGCCTCGCACTGGTAGGAGCCTGCGCCGCCATTCTGAGCGATCGGGTACTTCACTTCTCCACGATGATGATGAGCGAGATGTCTTGCTTTTTCGTTTCAACCGCGGCCATTTTCCTCTTAGCGAATATGAAGAAAGAAAAGCCATTCTATAAAGACCTTTCTTTCTACGGCATGTTAGTCATGGTCATACTCTGCTACCACATTCGCACACAAGGAGTTGCTCTATTCGCCGCCGTCGTGCTCTTTTTTCTCTGCACGAAAAAGTGGAAAGAAGCGGCAAGCACAGTCGCCGGATTCATCATCGGTTGTCTCCCGTGGATATGGAGAAATAAATCGTTAGGTATCGGGCAAAGCCGTTATTTCGAGTCCATCGCACAAGTAAATCCGTGGAGACCCGAAGACGGATCGCTCGATCTGAGCGGTATTATCGACCGCTTTTTCGAAACGCTCGGTATGCTGGTTTCCAAAGCCCTGCCCAACTCGGTAATCCCCTATTTTAAAGTCAATTACTCCGCCGAAGTTTCCGCCGGATTTTTCATGTGGGTCATAGCGATATTGCTCATTTTTCTCATCATACGCGGTTTTTGGGCTTTCGGGAAGTACCGTTGGGCACTCATCGGTTACACCGTTTTCACTTTCGGACTCGTTTCCATTTTCAGTACCCCCAGTGAAAACCGCTACATTACCACACTTATTCCCTTCATGAATATGGGATTACTCGTAGGCATCTACGCCGTAGCGACGGATGCGATCCATCGTTTCAAATTAAAATACACTTTCTCCCCGTGGGTACTCTCCCTTTTATTGCTCACCGGCATAGGAAACATACAGGAGTTACACGCCATGAACAAAATGCCGTTCCCGCCGGCCTATCAAAACTTTTTTCGATTGGGTCTCGTGTTAAAAGAACATGTTTCGCCCGAAACCGTAGTAGCCTCCCGAAAAGGAGAATTACTCTACATGTTTTCAGGGACACGGGTCGCCGGCTACGCCTATTCACAAGACGACCGCGCTGTAATTCAGAAAATGCTCGACGACGGGGTGGAATATGTCGTTCTCGACCAGCTCGGATACAGCTCTACCCCCCGATACCTTTACCCGGCGATACAAAAGAACGACGACCTTTTCTTCGTCGCTTCCCATGTACCCAACCCGGATACCTATCTATTAAAATTCGACAGAGAGGCCGCCAAGAAAAAACTTTCTCAATCCCAACGGCAAGATGGAAAAAATACGCTACCTTAGAGCCGGGAAGCGATTCTTTCAATTTCAATCGACAGATATGAATACAATCGATAAAAATAAAAAGCAAGCCGTCATCGCCGGAGCCGGTCCCGCAGGGCTCACCGGAGCCTACGAGCTACTCAAACATACAGACATTCACCCGGTCGTATTCGAGGAGTCCGGTGACATAGGCGGTATTTCCAAAACAGTTCGATATCAAGGTAACCGCATGGATATAGGAGGACATCGTTTCTTCTCCAAAAGCCAACGAGTTACCGAGTGGTGGAACGAAATCATGCCGTTACAAGGCGCCCCCTCTCTCGATGACAGGTTGCTGGGAACCACCGGCAAAGAACTTGCCCCAAAAGGTCCCGATCCTGAAAAGACCGACCGCGTGATGCTCGTAAGAAACCGCATATCCCGCATATTCTACCTGCATAAGTTTTTCGACTATCCCATATCGCTCAAACTGAAAACGTTCACCAACATGGGCCTTTTCCGCACCATCGAAGCTGGTTGCGGATACGTATGGTCGGTATTCTTTAAAAAGCCCGAAACATCGTTGGAAAACTTCTACATCAACCGGTTCGGCAAACCGCTTTACAGAATGTTCTTCGAGGACTACACCGAAAAAGTCTGGGGCGTACACCCCTCGAAACTGGGAGCCGACTGGGGTGCACAGCGAGTAAAAGGACTTTCGGTATTCGCCATACTCAAAGACATGCTCAAAAAAAGTTTCTCCAAAAAGGAAAACCTCAAAGAGGTGGAAACCTCGCTCATCGAGCAATTCGTCTATCCCAAACTCGGTCCCGGACAACTTTGGGAAACTGTGGCCGGCGAAGTATCTGAAAAAGGAGGCGAGGTCATCACGGAAACCCCGGTCAAAGAGATTCACATCGAAGGAAATCGGGTAACGAGTGTCACAGTCGAGACACCTTCGGGCGAACGGAGGGAAGTACCCTGCGACTATTTCCTTTCGTCCCTCCCGTTAAAAGACCTCATACAATCTATCCGGGGAATCGATGTACCCGACGATGTGAAACGCATTGCCGAAGAACTGCCTTACCGCGATTTTATCACGGTGGGACTATTGATGAAAAAACTATCCATAAAAAATCGAACCAAAATAAAAACTTTCGCCGATCGAATCCCCGACACGTGGATTTACATACAGGAACGTGATGTGCGAATAGGCCGTCTGCAAATATTCAACAACTGGTCGCCCTATTTGGTAAAAGACTACGAAAATACGATATGGATAGGGTTAGAATACTTCTGTACCGAGGGCGACGACTTTTGGGAAATGTCCGATAAAGACTTCACGCAAATGGCTATCGATGAGCTGTCCCAAATAGGGATCATCGATCCCGACGATGTCTTGGATTCGGTACGCATAAAAGTCAAAAAAGCCTACCCCTCTTATTTCGGCAGCTATTACGAACTCGATAAGGTAAAAGATTTCTTGAACAAAATAGAAAACCTTTGGTGCATAGGCCGCAACGGGCAACATCGGTACAACAACATGGATCATTCCATGATGACCGCTATGGTCGCCGTCGATCACATTGCCACCGGGAATAACGATAAAAGCGAGGTATGGTCGGTAAATACAGAAGAAGAATATCACGAAAGCAAATGAACCCGACCCATAAATTCAAAAAAATCTTCTACGGAGCATCCAATAATCTCCTTATCCAATTCGTGCGATACTTCTTTGTCGGAGGATTCGCCTTTATCATAGACTTCGGACTATTGTATATCCTCACCGAATATGCCGGACTGCATTATCTCCTCTCGGCGACCCTCTCGTTCATAGCCGGGTTGGTCGTCAACTACATCATCAGTTGCATTTGGGTATTCAACAATTCGAAATTTAGAAATCGCATTGTCGAGTTCCTTTTCTTTGCCGCAATAGGAGTCGTAGGGTTAGGTTTCAACGACCTTCTCATCTGGCTCTTCACCGACTGTATCGGCACACACTACATGTTCTCCAAAATCGTCGCTGCCGCTATGGTCTACTTGTGGAACTTCTTCGCTCGCAAATACTTGGTATTTAAATAAACGGAAGAACAGACAAGCCACAGGAGTCTCTTACCAGTCTGTCCAGAACATAAAAAAGGCTGCCCCAACCGCTTGGAACAGCCCCGTATAAACTACTTGAACAGTTTTCTACTTGTTAATCAAGAACCAAGCATCGGTAAACTGAGGGTACTTAGCCTGCAATCCTTCGCGAGCCTGTACGGCAGTAGCCCTGTCGTCGAACGAACAAGCTACGACACGATACATACCTTGTGCATTCTGAGCCAATACGGCAGGATAGCCGTCGGCACGCAAACGCTCGCAAAGGCTCTGTGCATTGAGTCGCTGACGGAAGCTCCCCACGATTACATTGTAACTCTTCAACAAAGCATCGTTCCCGTCGACAGCGTTTATTTTCTCACTCTGTTCCCGAATAGGAGCCGTCGTCGTTGTCGTCGAAGGAGTTGTCACTACGGGTTGCTCCGCTACGGGTGTAGTTCCGGTTGTAACAGGCTCTTCTATCTTCTTCTCTTGGGCCTTCTCATAAGCAGCCTTATAGGCACTTTGGCTCGACTTACACGATGCCATACCACCGATTAACAAAAGGGATAATCCCCAAATCCAATTCTTTCTCATAGGGCTATAATTTTTAAATATTTACTCGATTTCCTATTTCTATTCGCCTTTACGAATACAATGCAAAAGTAACAAATAAACTTTATTACAAAAATCAATCTTACAAAAATACAAGGATCACCTATCATTTTGTTTACCCCTGCCCCCATTTCAAAATCTCAGGATTTGCTCCCCGATTCACAAAACACCTTTTGTCGAAGGCAATTCACGGTCGGTAATATCCCGTTTCACTGCCATTCGTAAAGCTCGCGCCAATGCTTTGAAAATCCCTTCTATTTTATGATGTTCATTCGTACCTTCCGCTTGAATATTCAAATTCATACGAGCCGCATCACTGAACGACTTAAAAAAATGGTAGAACATCTCGGTAGGCATATCGCCGATCTTCTCACGGTGGAAAGTTGCATTCCACACCAACCACGGCCTTCCCCCGAAATCGAGAGCGACCCTGCATAAGCAATCGTCCATAGGCAAAGAAAAACCATACCGACCCATACCCCGTTTGTCGCCCAACGCCCGAGCAAAAGCCTCGCCCAAAGCTATCGCCGTATCCTCTATCGTATGATGTTCGTCCACCTGCAAATCCCCAGTCACGAACACAGACAAATCGACTCCGGCATGCCGTCCTAACTGGTCCAGCATGTGATCGAAGAATCCCAACCCGGTATGCACCTCGGTTCGCCCCGTCCCATCGAGATTCAGCGTAACGCAAATATCGGTCTCGGAGGTACGCCGGTCGATAGTAACCCGACGAGTTCCGGCACATAAAATCTCGGCGATTTTCCACCAGTCATCGGTCACCGCTTCGCAGACCGATGAAAGTCCCTCAGCGTCCAGTTCAGCCACACCCCGCTCAGGCAAAGCGAAATAAATCGCTTTACAACCGAGATTGGCGGCCAGTTGTACATCGGTCATTCGATCGCCTATAACATAGGAATGTTCCAAATCATACTCTCCCGACTGGTATCGAGAAAGCATAGCCGTACCCGGTTTACGGGTCGGAAGGTTCTCTTCGGGAAACGAGGAGTCTATGCAAACCTCGTCGAAGCGAATACCCTCGTTGGCGAAAGCCTGTATAATTTTACGCTGCACCGTCCAAAAATTCTCTGCCGGAAACGAAGACGTGCCCATACCATCTTGATTGGTGACCATCCCCAGTCTCTTATACACCTCTGAAGCTGCCGACACAGACAATAGTATAGAACTCTGTGGTCATCGGATCAATACAAAAAAACAGCAGACATAAACAAGAGACACAGAGCAGACTACTATATA
>OIFY01000130.1_pt1 | contig 14713 bp, 15 predicted proteins | sample 1581901 | NCBI WGS metagenome assembly OIFY01 (sample SAMN04414077, study PRJEB24778) | human gut metagenome | material: faecal | host: Homo sapiens | reverse complement strand
TTTGCCCTTATCAGAGTTCGTAAACGCTGACTGGACGATATAACACAATGGAAACAATAAGGGAAAGCTCACCTGAGATAAATCCAATGTCTTCAAGGGTTTGTAGAGAATTTAATAACAAAATATAACAGTTATTAAATTCTCTAAAACAGGTGAAATCTCAATCGGAATTTGTATTATTGAATAAAATGGAGATTTTGATATGAAAGACAAGGCAAACAAGGGTTATTGGCAACGACTTGCAAAAATATATGCACCTTTGATGGAGTCAGATAAGAAATTTTATAATGCAATCTGCGGATATATTAGAGATTATCTCAAATCTGATATGAATGTATTAGAATTAGCTTGTGGAACAGGGCAGCTATCTTTCCCATTGTCTGATTGTACTAATAGCTGGACGGCAACCGATTTTTCGGAAAATATGATTAAGCAAGCGAAAAGGAGAGGTACAACAGAAAAACTTAGTTTTTGCGTAGCCGATGCAACGGCACTTTCATATGAGAATGAAAATTTTGATTGTGTAGTAATTTCAAATGCACTGCACATTATGCCAGAGCCTGAAAAAGCAATGCAGGAAATTCGTAGAGTATTAAAAAAAGATGGTATTTTGTACGCACCAACCTTCTTATGGGCAGAGAAAAAATCAAGTGGTTTACGAAAGCGATTGATGTCTATTACAGGATTTAAAGCATATAAAGAATGGAACAAGGAAAATTTTTGTGAGTTTATTACGGATTATGGCTTTACAGTCGTCAAAGTGAATTTGGTGGATGGCGGTTTAGCTCCTGTTGGAGTTTTGATTGCGAAAAAAACTAATTATTAAATTCCAGTTTCTGTTGCTTAAATAATGGGAATATGGCGTAAAGCAAGGGACGCAACTTAAGGTTGCGTAAATGCAAAAGTAGGTTGGTGGAAGGAAAACATAAATTGAGCTATAATATTTCCTCATAAAGATGAGCCAGAGTATGTTTTATTGGAAATTGACAAAGTGACTTTTTGGGGAGAACACACAACAATACTTGGTTGGTATGAAACATTAGAAAATATTGAAAAAGAAATTAGAGAGATAGCGGGAGCCATTAACAATGGCGATGGTGCATATAGTCTTAAATATAATGCGGAGATAGAACTGGGTGGATTCTTTGGCTCGTCCAAGATAAAGAAATAAGAATGTTATTATGAAAAGCCGTATGCGAGAAAGTCGCACGTACGGTTTTGTGCGGGGCTAGTGTCGTGAGGCACTGGTCTACTCGACTGCGGAGGATGATTATGAGTAGCAAGGAAATTTTTATTATGGCAATAATATTGCTTGTTTCATCGCCAGCTTGGTTTTTAGCAGAACATACTGCGCTGGCTATTATATGGCTATGTGCCGGAGTTGCAGACTTAATCATTGCATTAGTAAAACGCAACAAAGAGAAGAAAAGTAAGTAAAATTCAGCTTGTTGAGAGATTGGAAAGAAGCGTAAGCTTTGAATTTTCCAAATTGTTTAATACATTTTTGAACTGAAAAACTTGATTGAAACCGTTGGTTGACAAATTTCCAAGCATAGGTGGTGGTAATGCAACCTAAAATATTGCTATGATTTTGTCAAGTCAAAAGGAAAGGAGAACTGACAATGAATATAGCAGACAGAATACAATATTTACGAAAACAAAAAGGATATTCGCAGGAGGAACTTGCTGATAAGGTTGGCGTATCAAGACAGGCAGTATCAAAATGGGAAAGTGAACAAACCACACCCGATTTAGAAAAAGTAATCGCTATGAGCGAACTTTTTGAAGTCACAACGGATTATATTCTTAAAGGAATAGAACCAGTATCAACAACGAATAGAAAGACTGTTAAGACGTTGTACTGGGGGTTTGTTTTAATATTTGCAACCATAGCAGGAATATGGTCTTTTGCTGCAAACCGATTTAATTATGATGAAATTATTATGATTATTTTAGCAGGCGGCGTAGTTGGTTTAGGAATGGCTCTAATTGTTCAGGTAATCGGCAGTATAGTTTCAAACAAAAAACAATAATAAAAGTGAAACTTTCAGTAATACGCTCTGTTGAAGTGTTGATTTTTCTACGATATACTCCTACAAAAAAAGGAGTGTTTCATTATGGGAAAGGAAATCTATAACATTATCAATGATATGGCAGAGGTATTGAATGCATCGCAGATGCAGAAACTACAGGAAGTGTTGGTTAATCGTTTGTCGGAAAATCGTGTGCCTGATTATTTACAAACTCGTAATGAGGAATTCCTGGATATGTTTCTAACGGCTAAACATTTAGAAGGCTGTTCGGATAAGACGATATGTTATTATAGGTGTAATATCCAGAGAATGTTGGAAACAGTAGATGTTCCGGTTATAAAAATATCTACAGAAATGCTACGAAAGTACCTGTTAGAGTATCAATCGATTAATAATTGTGGAAAGGTTACTATAGATAATGTTCGCAGGAGCCTTTCCACATTTTTTTCATGGTTAGAGGAGGAAGATTATATTATTAAAAGCCCGATGAAGAGAATCCATAAGGTAAAAACGGCGGTTGTGGTTAATCAAAACAATGTGAAGCTATCGCATCGAAAGTATATTTCATAGATTGATTTGTAACGCAAAAAGCGTTACAATAAAGAAAAATGGAGGTGTATTCTATGGGAAAAACAGCAACATTAAATTTGAGAGTAAATCCAGATGTAAAAGAAAATGCAGAAAGTGTACTAGAGCAATTAGGGATACCGATGGCTACTGCGATAGATATGTATTTAAAACAAATATCATTAGTAGGAGGAATTCCCTTTTCTGTTGTATTGCCAAAAGCAGCTAGTTCAGTAAATGCAGATATGATGTCTGTTACGCAGATTCATCAAAAGTTAGAAAAAGGATATGCAGATATAGAAAAAGGAAATGTTGAGGATGCAGCTAGTGCTTTTGCGGCATTTAGAGAGAGGCATTAATGAAGCAATATAAAGTAGAGATTACAGAAGAAGCTTTGCAGGATATGGAAGATATATACAATTATATTGCTATAGATTTGCTGGCTTCTGAAAATGCAATGGGACAATATGATCGTATTGCGGATGAAATACTTACATTAGACACTTTCCCGGAACGATTTAGGATTATGGATTCGGAGCCGGAAAAGAGAATGGAGTTGCGTAGAATGCTCGTTGATAATTATTCAGTGATTTACACAATTTGTGACGAAAGAGTAATTGTAACGGATGTTTTATACACGGCATCTGATATAGAAGCACGTTTGAGAGGCGAGATATAAAAGCTCGTGTTTATTTGAAGTTGAAGGAGGAACAAGTATGGAAGGCAAGATGACAAAAATTGAAAAAATAATGGCTATTTGTTCATTGTTAATCCTAATCACTGCGATTATTGTAAGAGGTGTTATAGGAGTTAATGATTCAGGAGTTTTAGTTATTCTCTCTTTTACAGGACTCCTTATGTGGTTAATTTTTCTGATATGTGCTTTTTTTCCATCAGACTGGAGGATGACTGAAAAACAAAAGGCTAAAATCATGAATCGAGTGGAATATCAAAATAAATATAGGAGAACTCTTATTATTATTGACACGATTTTAGCAGTAATTTTTGCTGTTATGATAATGACATTAGGATAGGTGAGAATTTCAGTTTGCAACTCAGTAATAACAAAAGCAGACCGTGTCCATGAGCACAGCAGTAGCTAGTTTTATTGCAGCCAAACGATTAGAAGGATATGGTTGCGGATGATGGTATGTTATATGAGACAACGAAAAAGTAGCAAATCGATGTAGAATGAAGAAAGGTACAAGGGCAGGGGTTATGAACATATGGACAATACTTGGAATCGGTCAGACAGACGATAAGGGTGCAATCAAGCAGGCGTATCGTGAGCGGTTAAAATCTGTGAATCCGGAGGAGGATGCAGATGGTTTCATGGAGCTTCGGAATGCCTATGAGGAGGCGATTGCAAGCTGTGAAAGGCAGGAGGCGTTGCCGGAGGATATGGATGACGAAGCTTCGGAAGGCTTACAGCCGCCGAGGACGGAGCTTACCGATAAATTAGAACAACTATACAACGATTATCCGAACCGTATCCGTGTGGATGCGTGGAGAGAGCTTTTTCGTGAGGATGCATTTGTATCGCTTGACACAGAGGCAGAAGCATTGGAGGAGCTGCTTGTATTTTTGATGGATCATTACCGGATGCCGGATGCGGTTTTTCGTGAGATTGTGGACCGGTTTGATATCGCCCTGCGCAAAGAAGACCTGCTGGTGAAATTCCCGGAGGATTATATTTCCTATATTCTTGGGGTAGCGGCGCGGAAGCAGGACAGCTTTGCTTATGAATATCTGACCGGAGATTATACATATGCCGATGACTATATTGAGCAGTATATGAAGATTGAACGGATGGACAAGCAGGATGAGCCGACACCGGAGAACCGGGCGGCGCTCCACAAGGAATTAGAACGACTGAAAAGATTGCCGCTTACACATCCACATGGCGATGTGCTGGAGATCTATGTGCAGATGAAGGATACGCGTTTTCAGGAAAAGGATGCGGAACAGCCACTTCCAAGAGCGGAAGCGGAGGCTGTATATGAGGCGCTTTTAAGCAGGATCAATGCGAACCTTGAGCGATACCCAAAGGACGAGATGACGCAGTTTATCAAGAGCGAGATGTTGTACCGTCTGGAACGATATGAGGAGGCGAAGCAGACCGCAGAAGAGATTCTTGCGGAGAATCCGGATTATGAAGACGCACAGTATTGCTTAGGGGATATATATTATGCGATGGGGGATCTGGAGAAGGCAAAGGATATCTTCGAGGAGCTGATGCATAACAATTATGGGGATATGGCGTACCTTACCCGGCTGCAGCAGGTAAATGAAGCAATCATTGACAAATGGAAGCAGGATGTGGACAAGCATCCGGAAGATCATCAGAAAAAGTTAGATCTGGCATGGTGCTATTATCAGAATCAGCGGGAGCCGGAAGCGTTGGAGGTGTTCGATACATTTGAACCGGAGGGCGATGAGATCTTCTTCTATTGTAATGCGAAGGGCAGATGTTATCTGGCAACCGGACAGACGGAGAAGGCACTGCCATTGTTCTTAAAATGGAAGAAGGCAATTGAGGATATACAGCCGGAAGAAGGCGGCTATACAGAGGAACAGAACAAGCGCAGAAAGCGGTATCCGTATGCACATACACTGATCGCAAGCTGTTACTATAACCTGAAAGAGTACGAGAAAGCGAAGGAATATATACAGCTTCCGGTCGAGACGGAGCATGAGGAGCAGATCACCGGACTCATCCTGAATCTTCGGATTCTCTATGAACTGCAGGAGTATGGCAACTGTATGAAGGCGTGCGATGAGATGTTAGAGCATATTGATTATGAATCTATGGTCTATGAGGATGAATACTGGGCGCATTGCTACCGGGCAAAATGCTGTTATATGTTAGATTATCTGCAGGAATGCATCTATTCGGCGGAGAAGGCGATACGGATCTATCCATATGGTGTGGAGCCGTACATACAGGAGATACTGACCTTCCAGCAGGCAGAACAGTATGAGGATGCCGAACATGTGATGACGCAGTACCGGGAATTCCGTCCGGAGAGTGATGCGATGGATTATTATGAAGCGTTAAACTTACGTGCACAGGAAAAACCGGAGGAAGCGTTGAAGCTTTTAGAGAAAGTAGAAGCAAATTATAAGGCGGATGAATCCGATCTGCCGAATTATGAGGATCTGTTGTTAGAGCTGGCAGACCTTTATGATGAAGCAAACCGAAATGAGGATTCAATCGCAATATATAACAAAGTTGTGTCCATCAATCCGAAGAACCCGGACGTATTTGGATATCTGGGATATATGTACCGGAAGGTTCATGAGACGGAGCTTGCAATCAAGGCATATGAGGATCAGATTAAGGTACGGCCACATGCGGCATATTATACGAATCTCGGATTTATCTACTGGGAGCGGCGGGATTACGGGAATGCGTTAGATAATTTTGAACAGGCACTTGCAATCGCACCGGAGAGGTCAGACCGGGATATACAGAGAAAAACAGAGGTCATCCGCTTCAAAACCCGTGTGCTGCTCTGCTTGAACAGGATTACGGAAGGGTGTCAGATTCTGATGGATGCAATTCAAAAATACGGAGATGATATGGATCCGCAGCTTCGTATCGAGGCAGGTCTCGCACTCACACGAGCAGACCGCTATCCGGAGGCAGAGCAGCTGCTGGAAAGCTATGCGGAGGAAGGCACGGATGAAAATCTGCGGTTTGACTGCGCAAGTCTTCTGATGGAGCTTGCCGGGGAAGAGGACGATACTCTGATGATGGATCAGATGTATCAGCTCGGTATAAAGTTAAAGCCGGATAATACAAGCATTTACAGCAAGTACGGCAGAGTGCTTATCATGAGTGGCAGATATGCGGAAGCGGTCGATGCATACAAAAAGGCGGTTAACTTAAATAAAACCATCAATTATTATGGGGAGCTGCTGGAAGCACTCTATCTGCGGGATGGGGAGATTAAGTCTGAGTATGCAGAGTATTTAAGTAAGGCAGTGATACCGGAGGAAGACCGTAAGGCACCGCGCGATTATATCAAGCTTGCAAGATACTGCCGGGTGATTGGCGATTATGCAGATGCGGAGAAATATTTGAAACAGGCGGTTACGATGAAGCTTTGTTCAAGCTGTGGATACCATGGCTGTGAGGAGGGCTATTATGAGCTTGGAATCCTGTATGAGGTAATGGGAGAGCGGGAGAAGGCTATTGAAGCCTATGAGAAGGCAATCGAGGCACATGGACACTGTTATGTCTATGAGAAACGGCTGCAGGATCTGCTTAAAAATAGTTAAAAGATATGAATAGCATAGTTTAAATATATCACGCACATGAAATTTGTACTTGTACATTTCGTGTGCGTGTGTTATTATTGCGACGAATTGAATTCATAATATACGGTGCCGTGGAGCTTTTTTTACTTTTGAAAAGCAGACATGTGTTAAAAGGGAAGCAGGTGGAAGTCCTGCACGATCTCGTCACTGTAAGCCGGGAGTATACATTTGATATCGGAAGATAACCACTGGCCGCAAGGCTGGGAAGGGGAATGTGTATGAGGATCGGTAAGTCAGGAAACCTGCCGTGTATTGGTACAGGAAGGATTTCCAGATCACGAGTAATTGGTCGTACCGTTGTAGATTAAGTTCTATGACCCGTTACTCCGTCAGTTTGTGATTTCGCTGGCGGTTTTTTTCTGTGCGTCTGAATTGATTCTTAACAAGTGACTGGATAAAAAACAAAAGGAAAGAGGTACAGAAAGAAAATGAAGAAATCGAAATTAAGCGTAGCACTTCTTACAGCATGCATGGCAGCAACTCTGCTTGCAGGATGTGGAGACAAGAAGACAGAGACAACTGAGGCAACGACGGAAGCAACCACAGAGGCTGCAACAGAAGCAGCAACAACCACAGAGGCAACGGTTGCAGACGCAACTGCATCTGAGGCAGATGCAGATGAAGATGAGAATTATGAGACAGGAGATGCATCATTGGATAATGTTCGTAATCAGGATGAAATTGGTGACAACGAGTTGCTTGTTGTAAGTTTTGGTACAAGCTTTAACGACAGCCGTCGTTTGACAATCGGTGCAATCGAGAATAAGCTTGATGAAGAGTTTGGTAAAGACTATTCAGTCAGAAGAGGCTTTACAAGCCAGATCATCATTGATCATGTAAAGAGAAGAGATGGCATTGCCATTGATAATATGACAGAAGCCCTTGACCGTGCAGTGGATAACGGCGTTAAGAATCTTGTAATCCAGCCTACACATCTGATGAATGGTCTGGAGTATACAGATGTTGTAAATGAAGTTGGCGATTATGCAGATGCATTTGATCAGGTTGTAATCGGTGATCCGCTTCTTACAAGTGATGAGGATTTCGATGAGGTTGTAAAGGCTATCACGGATGCAACAGCTGAGTATGATGATGGTGAGACAGCTATCTGCTTCATGGGACATGGTACAGAGGCAGACAGCAACGAAGTATACCAGAAAATGCAGGATAAACTGACAGACGCCGGATTTGAGAACTATTTCGTAGGTACGGTTGAGGCAACTCCTTCTGTGGATGATGTACTTGCGAAGGTACAGGCAGGCGATTACAAGAAGGTTGTTCTTGAGCCGCTGATGATTGTAGCCGGTGACCATGCAAACAACGATATGGCAGGCGACGAGGATGGTTCCTGGAAGACGACCTTCGAGGATGCAGGTTATGATGTAACATGCCTCGTTCGTGGTCTTGGTGAGCTTCCGGCAATTCAGGATATCTTTGTAAAGCATGCACAGGCAGCTATTGACAAGTTAAATAAATAATAGAATAAACGCGAGGAATCAATCGTGAAGAAATGGAATGTAGGTCTTGCAGCAGGCGTGGTACTTGCCTGCCTGCTTGCAGGATGTGGAAAAAAGGATACAACAACACAGGATACAACTGCCGCGACTACGACGGAGGCGGTGACAACGGAGCAGGCAACGGAAGCAGATGCACAGATTGCAACCGGTTCTGATCTGGCATCTGCAAGCGATGTGGTAGAGGATTGGATGGTTCCGATTCCGGCAGAGAATGTAGCAGATGGTGAATATGACATTGTTGTGGATTCAAGCTCTTCAATGTTTAATATTACTGCCTGCAAGCTCACGGTAGCAGACGGCAAGATGACCGCCGTTATGACAATGGGTGGAAAAGGATATCGGTATCTGTATATGGGTACCGGGGAAGAGGCAGTTGCTGCAGATGAGTCAGAGTATATTCCGTATGTAGAGGATGCAGATGGCGCGCATACATTTACAGTTCCTGTGGATGCGTTGGATGAGGGCATTGCCTGTGCCGCATTCAGCAACAAAAAAGAAAAATGGTATGAGCGGACGCTGGTGTTCCGTTCCGATTCACTTCCGTCTGGCGCCGTAGATAATCCGGCAATGAAAACGGCAGAAGATTTAGGTATTGCAGATGGTGAATACACAGTCGAGGTAACTTTGGCTGGAGGATCTGGTCGTGCAACAGTGGAAAGTCCGACAACAATCAAGGTGGAAAACGGAATTACGACCGCAACGATTATCATGAGTTCTTCGAACTATGATTATATGATCGTCGGTGAGGAGAAATATCTGCCAGTCAATACGGAAGGAAATTCTACATTTGAGATTCCGGTTACCGGATTTGACTACAATATGCCGATTTCAGCGGATACAACTGCGATGAGCACGCCACACGAGATCGACTATACATTGTATTTTGATTCCAAAACAATAAAGTAAGGGTGTTAAATTTGAGACGAGGAAGAAGAATCCTTTTTTGCCTCCTGTTCGCCTTGTTATGTACGTTCCCCTGTGCTTGTACAACACAGGGGAATGTTGCATATACAGAGGATGCAGGACCAAAAGAAAAAGTGACAGACGCATCCGCATCGGATGCAGATATCCGCTGGGATAACTTGAAAAAAGAAAATAGTATGGATTTAAGCTATGCGACACAGTTTTCTGTGGATTATTATACGGGTGGGTATAAGCTTATTTCCATTTGTGATATCGGTGATTACCTGCTTGTACCGGATGGTAAGAATATACCGGAGGGACTTCCTTCGGATATTACAGTGATTGATGGAACACCGAAGCACGCATATCTGGCTGCAACGTCCGGCATGGACTTCGTTGTGAAGATCGGTTGTCTTAATCACCTTTCGTTCTCCGGCACGAAGGAGGATGGCTGGTATATCCCGGAGGCAAAGCAGGCGATGCAGGCACAGACACTTGCCTATGCCGGTAAATACAATGCACCGGATGTAGAGCAGATGCTTGCTGGAGATTGTGACCTTGCCATCGAGTCGACGATGATCCTGCACAATCCAGAGGTAAAGGAGCAGTTAGAGGCGTGTGGAATCCCAGTGATTGTGGAGCATTCAAGCTATGAGACAGATCCGCTTGGCAGACTGGAATGGGTGAAATTCTATGGGGCGTTGTTTGATGCGGAGGATGCTGCAGAGCAGTTATTCGAGACAGAGACGGCGAAGACCGCGGATGTTCTGAACGAGACCCCGACTGGAAAGACCGTTGCATTTTTCTACGTGACGACAAACGGTGGTGTCAATGTGCGTAAGTCCGGTGATTATGTATCGAAGATGATCGAGCTTGCAGGTGGAACCTGTATTACGTTCGATGACTCGGACGAGGAAAATGCGCTTTCAACTATGACAATCCAGATGGAGACATTCTATGAGCAGGCGAAGGATGCAGACTATATCATATACAACAGCACAATTGACAGTGAGCTTACGAGCGTATCAGAGCTTTTGCAGAAGAACGCGCTATTTGCGGATTTTAAAGCCGTTAAGGAAGGGCATGTGTACGGAACCGGAAAAAATATGTTTCAGGAGACGACCGGATATGGTACGATGATCGCGGATATGCATGCGATATTTACCGGACAGGAGATAAAGAGCGATTATTTTTATAAGCTGACAGAGGAATAAGCGGAATCGTGAAATCGGTGCATGGAACATGTACTATATGAATTGTGAACTGGAATAAAGATGAAGACAAAAACGACGCGAATCATAATTACATATATCGTATTCTTTACGCTGCTGCTTGGTGCAATTCTGCTATCACTTTATATCGGCAGTGTATCGATCGACCCGCGGCAGGTATTCTCCGTATTAACCGGACACGGAACCGATGCGAAAACGATGCAGATTATTCTTTCCATCCGTCTGCCGCGTGTGCTTGCGGCAGCAATCTTAGGAGGTGCACTTGCGGTATCGGGATTTTTGCTGCAGATATTTTTTAGAAATCCGATTGCAGGTCCGTTTGTGCTCGGAATCTCTTCCGGGGCGAAGCTGGTTTGTTGCACTTGCGATGATCGTAGGTGTCTCACATGGTATTACAATGAGTTCGTGGTTTATGATCGCGATGGCATTGATCGGATCGCTCCTTTCGATGCTTTTCGTATTGGCGGTATCAAAGAAGGTGCAGGAAATGTCTATGCTGGTTGTATGTGGCGTGATGATCGGTTATATCTGTTCGGCAATCACGGATATTGCTGTGACCTTTGCAGATGATTCGAATATCGTGAATCTGCATAACTGGTCGCTTGGAAGCTTCGCCGGAATATCCATGGCGCATGTAAAGATCATGACAATTGTTGTTGTAGTGGCGGTGGCTGGTTCTTTTCTGCTATCTAAGCCGATCGGGGCATATCAGATGGGAGAAAGCTATGCGCAAAATGTCGGTGTATCGATCCGCCCGCTTCGTGTGATGCTGATTTTATTATCCAGCTTATTATCCGCCTGTGTGACGGCATTCGCAGGACCGATTTCGTTTGTCGGAATCGCGGTGCCACACCTTGTAAAGAGTGTAGTAAAAACAACAAAGCCGATCGTGATGATTCCGGTCAGTTTTCTCGGAGGCGGTGTGTTCTGCGTGCTCTGTGATTTGCTGGCACGGACAATCTTTGCTCCGGTCGAGCTTTCCATCAGCTCTGTGACAGCGGTATTTTTAGCACCGGTTGTAATTTACATGATGGTGAAGGAGAGGGGGCGCAGACATGGCTATGCACAGTGATGATGATTATATGGTTACGGAAGAGGCGAGTGTAGGCTATCAGAAGCGGACGCTCATAGACCATGTGAATCTTCATGTGAAAAAAGGAGAGATCCTGACCCTGATCGGACCAAATGGCGTCGGGAAATCGACAATTTTAAAAAGCATTATCCGGCAGCTTTCTCTGATCGCAGGGACGGTCAGCGTTGATGGGAAAGAACTGTCTGCCTATGCACCGAAGGAACTGGCGAAGAAGATGGCAATCGTGATGACAGAGCGGATTCATCCGGAACGATATACCTGTTATGATGTCGTGGCGACCGGTCGGTATCCGTATACCGGGAAGATGGGGATGCTGCAAAAAGAAGATGAAGAAAAAATCGAAGAAGCGATGCGGCAGGTGCAGGTGGAAGCGCTTCGGGATCAGGATTTTGAGAGGATCAGCGATGGACAGCGCCAGCGTGTGATGCTGGCGAGAGCAATCTGCCAGGAGCCGGAGATTTTAGTGCTAGATGAACCAACCTCGTATCTGGATATCCGCTATAAGACGGATTTCCTGTGGCTGTTGCGGTCGCTTGCAAGAAAACGGCAGATGGCAGTTGTGATGTCCCTGCACGAGATTGATCTGGCACAGAAGATCTCAGATCAGGTTGTCTGTGTGAAGGAACATCGTGTCGATCGGGTCGGCACGCCGGAAGAGGTGATGACGACCGAATATATACAGGAACTCTATGCGATGCAGGATGGCGTCTATGATGCGGCGTATGGTAGTGTGGAATTTCCGAAGCCAACCGGGGATGTCCATACCTTTGTGATCGGTGGAGGTGGATACGGAATCCCGCTATACCGGAAACTGCAGCGGCAGGGTATCCCATGTGCAGCGGGGATTTTACCTGTGCATGACCGGGAGTATCCGGTTGCGAAGGCGCTCTGTGAGAAGGTACTGGAAATCCCGGCCTTTACAATGCCGGAGGATACGATGCTTGCGCAGGCAAAGGCATTGATCGATGCCTGTGAGACGGTATATTGTCCATGTATGGAGTTCGGTGTGTGCAATTCGTACAATCAGGAGCTGTATTTTTATGCAAAAAAGCAAAATAAGTTGAAAAATCTTTCAGAATAGACTTTGAAAGCCATCTCTAAAATGCTATAATAACATGAAGTGAGTTTAAAGGTGGAGGAACAGATGGGAGCATCATTAGAAGAAGAGATTAAGAAGAGAAGAACATTTGCGATCATATCCCACCCGGATGCCGGTAAGACGACTTTGACAGAGAAGTTTCTGCTCTATGGAGGTGCGATCAATACAGCCGGTTCGGTAAAGGGAAAAGCAAATTCCAAATACGCAGTTTCCGATTGGATGGAGATTGAGAAGGAGAGAGGTATTTCCGTTACCTCATCCGTGTTGCAGTTTAATTATGACGGATATTGTATCAATATTCTGGATACACCGGGACATCAGGATTTCTCGGAGGATACCTATCGTACTTTGATGGCTGCCGATTCTGCCGTCATGGTGATCGACGGCTCCAAAGGTGTCGAGGCACAAACGATCAAACTGTTTAAAGTCTGCGTCATGCGTGGAATCCCTATTTTTACTTTTGTCAATAAAATGGACCGCGAGGCAAAGGATCCCTTTGAACTGATCGATGAGATTGAAAATGTACTTGGGATCCGCACCTGTCCGATCAACTGGCCGATTGGCTCCGGAAAGAATTTCAAGGGCGTTTATGACCGAAACACAAAAACCATCTCTCGTTTTCTTCCTTCGGACAACGGACATAAAATTGAAGCTATTGAAGCCAAATTAGGCGACAGCGGACTGGATGACCTGATCACAAAGGAATATCATGATATTTTAGTAGATGAAATTGAGCTATTGGACGGTGCGAGCGACGAATTTGACCTGGAAAAAGTACGAGAAGGAAAACTTTCTCCTGTCTTCTTTGGTTCTGCCCTGACAAATTTTGGTGTAGAAACCTTTTTGCAGCATTTTCTGGAAATGACCACTTCTCCTCTTCCTCGTATGTCCGGAGACGAAGTCATTGATCCGTTTTCGGAAGATTTTTCTGCCTTTGTCTTTAAGATTCAGGCAAATATGAATAAAGCACACCGTGATCGTATCGCATTTATGCGTATCTGCTCCGGCAAATTTACAGCCGGTATGGAAGTCACTCATGTGCAGGGCGGTAAAAAGATCCGTCTTTCCCAGCCACAACAGATGATGGCGCAGGAAAGAAAGCATGTGGAAGAAGCTTACGCCGGTGATATTATCGGTATTTTTGACCCGGGTATCTTTTCCATCGGAGATACGTTATGTAAATCCAAAAAGCCGATCCGTTTTGCCGGTATTCCGACTTTTGAACCCGAACATTTTGCCCGCGTCCGTCAGGTCGATACGATGAAACGAAAGCAGTTTATAAAAGGCATCACGCAGATTGCACTGGAAGGTGCGATTCAGATCTTCCAGGAATTTAATACCGGTATGGAAGAGATCATCGTCGGCGAAGTCGGTGACCTCCAGTTTGAGGAGCTGCAATACCGCCTGCAAAATGAATATAACGTAGAAATCCGCATGGACCAGCTTCCTTATGAGCATGTCCGCTGGATTGAAAATGAAGACATCGATGTAAACAGTCTGTCACTTACATCCGATGCTAAGCGTGTCAAGGACTTTAAAGATCGTCCTCTTTTGCTCTTTACACACCCTTGGAGTATTCAGACCGTGTTAGACCGAAACGAAGGACTGATTTTAAGTGAAGTAAGCCAAAACAACGAATAACAAAAGGGGACTTTATTTATGAAGAATATCACAAAACTACTGGGACTGCTGCTTTTATTTTCTGCTTTTGCCATGACGGTCTCTGCACCGGTGCAGGCAAAAAAAGATTTTACAGTAAGCACTTCCAGTAAACCTTACAAAAACAAATATGTTAAAAATCCGGTATATAACAAGTATACCAAACATTATCTCACACTCCGCTCCTACCTTGACGAAATGTCGAAAAAAGGCGGTGGAACACTGACAATCAAAAAAGGTACCTATAACATCAGCAACGCTCTGTTAGTACCTTCTAACGTAAAAAT
>OIFY01000105.1_pt1 | contig 16830 bp, 12 predicted proteins | sample 1581901 | NCBI WGS metagenome assembly OIFY01 (sample SAMN04414077, study PRJEB24778) | human gut metagenome | material: faecal | host: Homo sapiens | reverse complement strand
AAATTCCGCTTGGCTGCGGGATGTAACTGACCGTTTGTGCCAGACACCTGGTAGAAAGGCTTTCCAGCGGCACACCATCCATCAGGCAGCACCCCGTATGGGGCAAAAGCCCGGCCACTGCGCGCAGCAGGGTGGTTTTTCCGCTGCCGTTCGCCCCCAATATTCCCACCAGCTGGCCGGGGGTATCTATCGTAAAATGAACATTTTGCAGGATGTTCTTATCGCCAAGACGGACGGCCAGATTCTCCACAGTGAACATTACCGCGTCTCCCTCCCCGGCTTTATAATAAGATAGAGCAAAGAGTTCATTTCCTGCCATTGCTTGAACAAATGATTGATAGTAATGATAATGTGTTTAAGTATAATAAGAAAGCAAATATGTATTCAATGATTGAGGCTGATTATCTTATGGAAAACAACGTGGAGAGCAGGAATCTATTTTTGTTTTTATCTAATGATGAAGGAGATAATTATTTCTGTCGTTCATTTTTTCCAGAGGAAAAGATGGATTATTCAAAAAATCAAGCATCGTGGACACTTCTTTATAAGAAAAAGATTGATTTATCAACCAGAATAGAGACAGTTCTTTACAATAGAATTAAATAGATTTTTACATAAGCCATTTGGACTAATCATCCAGATGGCTATTTTTTTACCCATTTTGGGTAATGGATGTAGAAAGAATGTGAGAACATTGAAGATAAAAAAAGTGGATGACAAGCCTATGGTCATTCACACCAAGGAGAAAGCCAAGATTCATGCCCACGAGCCAAAGGGTGCCAAGATTAAAGGCAGCAACATCTATACAGTAGAGAGAGGTCCGAAAGTGCATGATGCTAAAGCCAATGAAATGGATAAAAAAGCATCTGCAAAATTAATGCTTCCGAAAAGTGCTAGTGGAAAGCGTACTTATAGAAAGAGTACCATTCATCAATCGGAGGCGAAGGATAAAGGTCTTTCTCGGTTTAAGCGTAACATCAGAGAGTCAGGAACTTCCATCAAGACCAAGAACACCAATCTTCACATTGCAGGAAGAACAGGTGTACTTGCAGCCGGGGCAGTAACGGAGCAGGTGGAAGGCGGGTATGAGGTATCGCAGGCAGCATATCTTGCATATGAAGCAAGCCGCCCTGTTACCGGAACTGCTTCTAAGGGGGCTGCACTTTTCAGGAAAAAGGCGGCAGCCGAGGCAAAGAAGCGTATCAAGAAGGTAGAGGCAGGAAAGAAGCTGGCAAAAAAGACAGCAAAGAAAGCTGCCAAAGATACAGCCAAGACTGTAGCTAAAGAGACGGCAAAAGAAACAGCAAAGACTACTGCCAAGGTTGCAACGAAAACTGCTACAAAGGCAGCTGCTACGGCGGCAGGAACAGCGGTTGCACCGGGAGTAGGCACGGCAATCGGCATGGCAGCCGGATATGCGGCAGGTGTGTCCATAGAGGTCAAGGATGAAAAGATGACAAACCGGAGCAGGAAGATAAAGTTCTTTCTGGATAAGATGAAAGCACAGGAGAATCAGACGGATAGTGTGGCAAAGCTGGTAAAGGATCTGATTGTGCGAAAAGCGATCACCTGGGTAAAGGCAGCTGCACCGATTATCGGACTGGTGCTGTTGTTACTTGTTCTTGTAGTTGCCATGATTGCTGTTCCGGTTATTGCGGCGATAGCAATCCTTTACAATTCTCCATTTGCTTTATTCCTGCCACCACTTGAATCAGGAGATACCGTGCAGACAGTAACGAGTGCTTATGTGCAGGAGTTTAACCGGGATGTGAACACGAAAGTGAATGAGCATACCGGATATGACCTTGGAGAGCTTGTATATGTGGATTATGAAGGTATGGAAGAAAACCCAAGCAATTACTATGACATCATGGCAGTCTATATGGTCAAGCATGGTGTCGGAGATACTGCAACAGTCATGAATGACACTTCAAAAGGATGGCTGCAGGCAGTTGTAAATGATATGTGTTCATACACCACAAGCACAGGAACAAAGGATGTGGAAGAAACAGATGCAGACGGTAATGTAACGACTGTCACGAAGTCTGTTCTGTATGTGAATGTCACACTGAAATCGTACAGAGATATGATTTCGGTCTATGGATTTAATTCTGATCAGGTGGAAATGCTTGAGCAGATCATGAGTCCGGAGTTTATGGGACAGCTTGGATATGCCGGAAGCGGAAGTGGCGGCGGAGGCGGAAGTCCGGGAGTAAGCTCCATGACTGAGGATGAAATCAATGCCATCCTAAACGAAATTACAGACAGCAGGCAGAAAACAGTCTGCTCCTATGCACTTCACAGAGTTGGCTTCCCTTATAGTCAGGATTTAAGAGACAGCGGTAACTATTATGACTGCAGCTCCTTAGCCTATTATTCATGGAAAGATGCAGGCGTGGATATTAGTTACGGCGGTGCAACCACAGCGGCAGCGGAGGCACAGGGACTGGATGAAGCCGGAAAGACAGTCTCTTTTGATGAGTTACAGCCGGGAGACCTTATTTTCTACAGCTTTACAAGTAACGGTAGATACAAAAACATCAGCCATGTGGCAGTATATGTCGGTAATGGCAAAGTGGTAGAAGCACTTAATGAAAATCTTGGTGTGGTTTACCGGGATGTGGCAAGCACAGGAAAGATTGTTGTGATAGGAAGACCATAACAGGAAATTTACAGAGAGGGCATAGTCCCTCTCTGAGACTGGAGGTAAGAATGGATTTAAAAGATATGCTACTGGTAACAGAAAACGACAGGGGAACAGAGACAAATATGCTGATGACTCTGGATGATTATAAGAGTTTTATAACAGTTGATGACATGTCAGAGCTTGCAGATAATTTGTTGCAGCTTGGAAGGACACTTGGTGAAGCAGGTAACTTCGCAGAGTATTACAGGGCAGCAAATGTAACTGTATCTGCGAGATTCTGTCTGGATGATATTCAGCTGGGACATTTTCTTCAGGGGTTTTATAACGATTCCAAAGAATTTCGGTTTGATAAAGAAGCCAGTTCTTCTGAATGTGTTGCAAAGCTTAAGGAGATTGGAATGACCGATAAGGGCTGGGTGGATGATTTTAACCTGCATTATGAAAGTGTGGACAGATCATTTGAAAGGGGACAGACATTTCATAACTTCAATGACCATGATTACATGGTGCTTGAAGCATTATCACCAAGGAATCTCGTGGTGATGGATATGAAGTCAGGTTCTCTTACAATCGCCCTTGGTGCGACAGAGTATAAGCGTTATCCGAAGGATGAGAAGCCTACAAAGGACAATACCACAATCGGGGTATCGTGGGAGCATGGCATTTATCTAGGTTCCACACTCTCAACTACGAATTTCAAGGCATACAAGAGGGAGTATGGCACACCGGAAAAGATAGAGGATATCTATGATTACAGGGCAAAGCTAAAGCAGAAGTTCTATTTTTATCAGGATATGTCAAAGGATGATGATGTACCAAAGAAGCTGCAGAATGACTTCCTTCACCAGATGTATGAGGATTTCGGAACGATTGAAGAGGACTGTTTTTACGACAGGCTGGAAGATGGAAAGTACGATGAAGGCTTTAAGGAAAGACAGGTAAAGGAAGAAAAGAGCCGGTGATGAGATTTTTACAGGAGGCGATATCATATGGAACAGGAATTTGATGTTGAGATAAAAGAAGTGCTTTCACGAGTACAGAAAGTAAAGGCAGAGTCGCTTGACGATGCCATCAATAAGGCAATGGATATGTATTATGCAGAGCAGATAGTCCTTGGAGCAGAGGACATGAAGGGAGTTGATTTTGCACCTATCAGCGAAAGTCAGCTCCCTTCTTCATTAAAAGAAAACGGAGGAAGAGCAAGATGAAAAGTGATTCAACAACAGTAATTAAGAACATGGAGTTTTTAGTAAAGGAACTTCATAAGGAGTGGGACAGATCGGGTGCTTCTAAGGCATCCGTTATTATTTCCCTTGAGGAAGTAGATGGTATCAATGATAAGTTAAAAGAGATTATCTATCAGACACAGAAGTCAGTCGATGAGGACGAGCTGACCTTTAAACAGAGCATTGCAAAATCAAAAGAGTGCTATGTGCTTCTTCGTGTGGTGCGTAAGATTGCAAAGAAAAAGGATAAATGCGAAAAACAGGCAATCGACAATGAATTTGCAATCGAGCTGGATAAGGATGAGTTAAAGCTATTTAAGGGATTGTTTGCAGAGATGTTTAAGTAGAGGAGGACAAAGGTATGGGCGTTGATATGAAGGTCAAAGCGATATACGATTCTGAGATTGGTAACATCACCAGATCAGAAAAGAACTGGAAGGATGTGTTAAAGGTCGCAGGTCAGTTATACCGCTATGAATTTGACAATATCGTTATGGTAACAGCTCAGAGACCTCCGGAAAAAAGCACACTCATGGCAGATTATGATACCTGGAAAAAGGTGGGAAGATATGTAAAGCGTGGTGCGAAAGGCTGCGCTATCTTCACGTCGAGGGCGCTGAATCCACGCATGAGGTATATCTTTGATATCAGTGATACCGGAGGGAAGAATGTCAAACTGACATGGGACCTTGAGGGAGAAAATCTTAAGGATTATGTGGATTTTCTTGTGTCAGAAGGTCAGATTGAGCAGTACGATAACAGCGACAGGGAGTCTCTAAAAAATATATTAAAACAGTTTACAGGAACAGATGTTTGGCTTATAATAAAAGAAGAGTTCGGAGACCGAATGACCGAGCTTATGCAGCTATCAGGTAGTGTGATAAAGGAAGAAAGTAAGAAACGCAATGGCTTACAGCAGGAAATGGACATGGAGCAGCTTGTATATGCAAGTGTCATGTATGCTGTAGGGACGAGATGCGGATTTGACTTATCTGTGCAAGAACAGGATTTTAGTCAGATCGTAAATATCAAAGACGAAGAGATCATTTACCGTCTTGGTTCCATTGTATGCGATGTCTCCTGTAGTGTTCTTAGAGAATTTAGTCGTAACTTAAAGGCAATCGAGAGCGAAAGGAGAATTGGATATGTTAGAAGAAATGACTTACAAGGAAGTGGACGGACTGCTTTATCCGCAGATAGAGATGCCGGACGAGACGGAGAATCTCACGAAGCTGGGCAAATACGGAAGGATGGCGATGAACTATCTCAAAGAGAACGAGCCGGCAAGATACAAGACGCTGATGAGATTCGGGAAGATGTACGAGAAGATGTCAGCGGTAGAGGAGGAAGCGAATCAGCTGTACGACCAGTTAGAGATGCAGTATCTGGCGAAGCACAAGCCACAGGATCCGTCATCGACAATGGAGATGTGGAAGATAAGAGAGCAGGCGAAGATGCAGGCAGAGGAAGTGGTACTGAATCAGATAGTGATGCGATTCCACTAGAATCAGATGATACAGAACTGAATAGGGAACTTGATGAAATCAATTCATTGGGTGTCAGTAAGGAAGCCGAATATACACAGGCTTCCTTTTTTTTCGACCAGAATGGGCAGGCAAGCATTGGCACCATTCATACTGAGGACGAAAACAATAATCAGTTTATGCGTCAGTTCGAGCAGGACAGAAAAGCTGCATTAGCAGGTAAATACAATTACCTGAATCCCAAAAAGTCTGCAACAGTACCAGGTGAGTATATCAAACAGGTGCTTATGAGAGGTACAGGTTTTATCGGTGGTAAGGGCAGGGTATGCAAGATTTTTGAAACAGAGATTGATGCAGGAACCAGAGCAAAGCGTATCAAAGCAGAATATGGTCAGGGAGGTGCAGGCTGGCCGGTTGACGGACTGGGACTGCACGGATATGACACATTTCATGGGAACGGACTGCGTTTTCAGTGGCGAGATGAGGATGGAGAGGTTGAAGGATATGTTTCATGGAAAGATATCGAAAAAGAGCTTGGTGTCCTTATTCTTACAGGGGAATACCAGCCTGAGACACCTCGTATTGATGAGCTTGCGATGGACGGACTCCGTGAGGATGATGAGATCATTGATGCCGAATATCGGGAAGTGGAACCGGAAGAGGCAGAATCAGAGATTGATGATTATGCAATACCGGATGAGCCGGAGAGCTATGCTTCTAACAGAGATTATGTAAGTGCAAAAGGCATGACACCACAGGAAGCTGCCGATGAAGACCGCATGGTAACACAGGCAGAATATGGTGCCGAGATAGAAGCTGAAACATCTGAAAAAGATCCATCAGAGCTTAAGTATATTACACCGATTGATTATGCCAAGCGTATTGAGGAGCTTGATGAAGACCTGCGTGATGCGGCGGAGATTCTTGTAACAGATTGCAGCTGCTACACTCCGTTTAGGGCATTCCTTATGGATGTGGTGCAGTCTGATTTTGCATTTATGCCCAATAAACTTGACCTTATCAGGGATATTGCATTAGGGACAGATAATGCAGAAAGAAAGGCATATTCCAACAATAAGTATGGTCTTGTGGAGTACTCAATCAGAAGCGGATATGTGAAGATCAGCTATAAGAACAGGAATGGTGTGCGTAAAGAAGGTGCTCTCGATTGGCGTGAGTTATATGAAATCTTATCTTATATGGTAAAACAGCCATTTTACTGCGGAGAAGACCAGAAGAAGTATTATCAGGAGACAAAGCAGAAGGCTGACAGGGATAAGATGAATCCGGTCTATAAGAGATTCTTTGATATCGAGGATAGTGTAAAAGCCAATCGTCTTGAAACCAGGGAAAGAGCAATAGCGAATGGCTGGGAAACCAAGATTGATGAGAATGGACATGTGGTTTCAGATGATGCAGTATCAGTATCTGTGGATGATATTCAGGCTGATACAGAATCACAGGAAACTGTAGATTTTACACCAAAGCAGGAACCAGTACAGCAAGTAGAAAGTCTTGAAAATGAGAAGAATGTTGCCGGGAAGACGAAGCACAACTTCCACTATAATCTCTGGGAAATGGAAAAAGGTGGAGCTAAGACCAGATACCAGTGGAATATGGATGCAATACGCACTCTAAAGCAGATTGAATCAGAAAACAGGCTTGCCACACCGGAGGAACAGAAAGTTCTGTCGAAGTTTGTCGGATGGGGCGGACTGTCACAGGCATTTGATGAGGAAAACGCAGGCTGGAGCAAAGAATATGCAGAGCTGAAAGAACTTTTATCTGATGAGGAATACAGTGCGGCAAGGGCAACAGTAAACAATGCCTTTTACACTTCACCGGAGATTGCCATGTGCATGAACTCGGCACTTGTCCAGTTTGGTTTCAGAGGCGGCAATGTATTAGAGCCATCTATGGGTATCGGTAACTTTTTTGGAAGTATGCCGGCACCTATGCAGAGAAGTAAGTTGTATGGGGTGGAGCTTGACAGCATATCGGGTAGAATCGCAAAGCAGCTTTATCAGAATGCCAATATCAGTATTACAGGATTTGAGAATACCACATATCCGGATAATTTCTTTGATGTGGTTGTCGGAAATGTGCCATTTGGTGATTATAAGGTATTTGATCCAAAGTACAACAAGTATAACTTCCGTATTCATGATTATTTTCTTGCGAAAGCACTCGATCAGGTTAGACCGGGAGGAATGGTTGCGATGATTACCACAAAGGGAACACTTGATAAGGCAAATCCTACTATCCGAAAGTATCTGGCTGAAAGGGCAGAGCTTGTGGGAGCGATAAGACTTCCAAATACTGCATTTAAAGATAATGCAGGAACCGAAGTGACAGCAGATATCCTGTTTTTGCAGAAAAGGGAGAGAAAGATTGATATTGAGCCGGACTGGGTACACCTTGGTGTGACTGAGAATGGCATTGCTGTCAATTCATATTTTGCAGAGCATCCGGAAATGATGCTTGGTTCTATGGAGTATGATACAAGGATTTACGGACAGGACAGCAGATATACAGTCTGTGTGAATGATGATGAGAACTTCAATATGTATGAAGCATTGAACAAAGCTATCGGTAATATCAAAGCACAGATGACAGATTTTGAGAGAGTGGCAGATGAGGCGGAGCAGACGGAGGAAGTTATCCCGGCTGATCCGGATGTGAGAAACTACACTTACACATTTTTTGAAGGAAAGCTCTATTACAGAGAAAATTCCGAGATGGTAAGAAAAGAGGTATCACAGACTGCCGAGGAGCGAATCAGAAGCCTTGATGAAATCAGACAGATAACAAGAGAGCTGATTGATATCCAGATGGATGGCTGCAGTGAGGAGGAGCTTTCTGATAAGCAGAGACTTCTTAATGTGAAATATGATGCCTTTGTAAAGCAGTATGGAGCCATTACTTCAAAAGCAAACAGGATTGCTTTCAGGGATGACAGCGATTACCCGCTTCTTTGCAGTCTTGAGGAAGTAAATGAAGACGGGGAGGTGAAAAAAGCGGATATGTTTTATAAGCAGACGATTAAGGCAAAGACTGTCATAGACAGGGTTGAGACTGCTGTGGAAGCATTAAATGTATCCGTCAATGAATTTGGATATGTAAACCCTGCCTATATGCTTTCTATCTATGAGCCGGATATTACAAATGCAAAGGAAGCGCTTGCGGAAAAGACCGGACAGACAGCTGATGAGATAACGCTAAGTGATGATGCTTTGGCAGAGCTTAGAAGGGCAGTTCTAGTGGAAGAGCTGGATGGACTGATTTTTTTAAATCCTGACCGCTACAACGAGAATAATCCGGATATCGGCTGGGAGACAGCAGACGAGTATCTTTCCGGAAATGTCAGAGACAAGCTTCGTGTGGCAAAGGCTATGGCAGCGGATACAGACAATCCACAGGCAGAAAGATTTGCAGGCAATGTGGCAGCACTTGAAAAGGTGCAGCCGGAGTGGATTGAAGCATCAGACATTGATGTAAAGATTGGCACGACATGGATTGAACCGCTTGATTATGAGCAGTTTATCTATGAACTTCTCAATACACCAAGGCGGGCAAGGGCAGTCAGAAGTCAGTTTTACAATACAGGCATACAGGTACACTTAAATAAGATGAGCATGGAATGGTTCATCGAGAATAAAAGCATGGATAAGCATTCAGTGGCAGCTACTAAGACTTATGGTACAAGCCGCATGGATGCTTATTCTATTTTTGAGGATACGCTGAACCTAAAGACTGTAACAGTCAGGGACAGGATTGATGATGGAGATGGCAGGTATCATTATGAAGTCAATAAGAATGAGACAATGCTTGCAAGGGAAAAGCAGAACATGATTAAGGAGAAGTTCAAGGAGTGGCTGTTTGCAGAGCCGGAGCGAAGACAGAAATATGTGGAGTATTACAACGAGACATTCAATAATATCCGTCTGCGTGAATATGACGGAAGCCACTTACAGTTTCCGGGAATGAATCCGGCGATTGAGCTAAAGCCACACCAGAAGAATGCAGTGGCAAGAATCCTTCTTGGAGGAAATACCCTGCTGGCACACTGTGTCGGTGCCGGAAAGTCCTTTGAGATGATGGCTGCATGTATGGAGCAGAAGAGACTCGGACTTGCCAATAAGACCATCATGGTTGTTCCAAAGCCGCTTATCGGGCAGACTGCATCAGAGTTTTTAAGGCTTTATCCGTCAGCAAATATCTTAGTTGCCACAGAGCGTGATTTTGAAAAGAGCCGCAGGAAGCAGTTTGTCTCAAGGATTGCGACAGGTGACTATGACTGTATTATCATGTCCCACTCGCAGTTTGAGAAAATCCCAATCTCAGCAGAGAGAAAGGAGCGAATGCTTAACGAGCAGATTGATGAAATCAGCTATGCGATTGATGAGATGAAGGAGCGTAACGGAGAGCGATGGACTGTAAAGCAGATGGAAAGCCAGAAGAAAAAACTGGAGGAACAGCTGAAATCCTTGTCAGATGAGAGCAGGAAGGATGACCTTATTACCTTTGAGGAACTGGGTGTAGATTCTATTATGGTAGACGAAGCACATAATTTTAAGAACCTTGCGATTTTTTCCAAGATGAATAATGTGTCAGGTATCAGCAGCAGTGGAGCGAAGAAGTCAACGGATATGCAGCTTAAATGCCAGTACCTGTCAGAGATAAATGATGGCAGAGGCATTGTATTTGCAACAGGTACACCGATATCCAATACCATGTGTGAGATGTATGTCATGCAGCTTTACTTACAGAAAGCGGCACTTGAAGAGATGGGGATTTATCACTTTGATTCATGGGCAGCGAACTTTGGTGAAGTGACAACAGCACTGGAGCTTACTGTAGAGGGAAGCGGATTCCGTTTCAAGAGCAGATTCAATAAATTTACCAATCTTCCGGAGCTTATGAATATCTTCCGTGAGGTAGCAGATGTGCAGACTGCCGATATGCTGGACTTAGATGTACCGGCACTAAGGGGCGGCAAGCCTATTATTGTGGAGTCGGAGCCTGACTGGTATGTAAAGCAGGTCATGGAAGATTTTGTTGTGAGGGCAGAGCGTATCAGAGGCGGTGGAGTTGATCCAAGCGAGGATAACTTCCTAAAGATTACCCATGAGGCAAGACTTCTGGGAACCGATGCAAGGCTGATTGATAAGGATGCACCGAATAATCCTGATGGAAAACTCAATAAGGTAGCAGAGAATGTGTGGAAAGAATATGAGAAAGGAAATGCCAACGGTCATATAGGCTGCCAGCTTATTTTTTCGGACATCGGCACACCGGGACCGGATAAGGACTTTACCATCTATGATTATCTGAAGGAAACACTTATCCAGTATGGTATTCCTGCAGATGAGATAGCTTTTATCCATGATGCCAAGACCGATGCTCAGAGGGACGCACTTTTTAAGGAGATGAGGACAGGTAAAAAGAAGGTTCTTATCGGTTCAACGGACAAGTGTGGAACAGGTGTCAATGTGCAGACACACCTTGTTGCAATGCATCATGTGGACTGTCCTTGGAAGCCAAGCTCAATAGAACAGCGAGAGGGACGAGGCATCAGGCAGGGCAACGAAAATGAAGAGGTGGCAATCTACAGATATGTCACCAAAGGAACATTTGATGCATACAACTGGTCGCTCGTCGAAAATAAGCAGCGATTCATCAGTCAGGTCATGACAAGTAAGGCTGTGAGCCGAAGTTGTGAGGATATCGACGAGGCTACACTTTCCTATGCAGAGATTAAGGCGGTTGCCACAGGCAATCCTCTTATTCGTGAGAAGATGGAGATTGACAATGATGTCCAAAGATTAAAGCTTTTGAAGGCATCCTATGACAATCAGAGATATGGCTTGCAGGATAACTTTATGATTAAGTACCCGAAGCTCATTAAGACAGCAACAGAAAAGCTTGCCAATGTAAGAGAGGATGTAAAAGCAAGGGATAAAGAGCTGATTGATAATCCGGAATTTTCCATTACCATAGGCAGGGCAACTTACACAGAGCGAGTGGATGGCGGAACGATGATGCTTGAAGCTATCAGCAAATGTAAGACCGGAGAGACGACAGCTATCGGTAAGTTTCATGGATTTGAACTGCTTGTGGAAAAGAACTTCCTTGGCATCAATTATATGGTGCTTCGTGGAAAGACTGAGTACAAGGCAGAACTTTCCACAAGTCCGGTCGGCAGCATGGTAAAGCTGGAAAACCTGTTCAATGGACTCCATGAGAACATTGATTTCTTAGAAAAGAAGATTGAGCAGTACCAGAATGACCTTGAAGCATCAAAGGCAGAGTATGACAAGCCATTTGCGTACAGCAAGGAACTGAATGAAAAACTGGCAAGGCAGTGTGAATTGAATGCCCAGCTTGACCTTGAGAATGCAAAGGCTGTGGATGCAGATTTAAGCGGACCGGAGGAAGAAAGAGAAACAGATGACAGGATGGAATCTGCAGCAATTGTTGCAGAGGATAAAGGTGCTTATCCAGCCGACAGAGAGGGCAGAACACGATAGGAGAGTGAATAATATGAGCATAAGAAAAGTGGTCGCAGGACTACTGATTACAGCAGGGATTGCCATTATGGCAGTCCCTTTTTTCTGGCGGGCAACCGGAGAAAAACAGACAGAACAGCTCATAAGTGAATTTGAGCAGACATTGGAGGATGATTACGATGAAGAAACAGATGTGGAGGAAGAGCAAACCTCCATTAGTGAAGAGGATGAAGCCATTCTTAAAGAAGGCGGTGTTATCGGCATCATTGAGATACCGGGCTTAGATATCAGGTATCCGGTAATGGAAGGAACCACAAGTAAAGTGCTTAATGCCGGGATTGGTCATATAGAAGAAACAGCAGGAATCGGTGAGAGTGGTAACTGTGTGTTATGCGGTCACAATGGCAGCAGATATGGCACATTTTTTACACCACTAAATCAGATATCCATAGGCGATGAAGTGATGATAACCGACAAAAATGGGCTGAAGCATATCTATGAGGTAACAGAGACAGAGGTAGTAAATCCGTATGATAACAGCATCAAGACACAGGGAGATGAAAAAGAATTAACTCTTTTTACCTGTTCCCGGAAAGGGACCATGCGTTTTGTGGTCAGGTGCATTTATAAGGAGGCGGTGATGGATGAATAAGAGATACCGACTTGGTGATATAGAAGAGGCAGTATCAGAAATGGAAGAGCTAATCGACATCGAGGATGATATTGCAGAGATTGATGATGACTTTCAGATAGTCGTAAGCGGCTGGTCTGTGTATGTCGAAAGCCTGAATCTGACACTCAGACAGGGAATAGCCTGTGTATGGGATGCAGAGGAAGGATTATTTATGCCTGATTTTGATGTGACTATCGTGTATGAGGGGAACATTGAAACGGGCTACTCCAGAAGCGATGCTTCTGTCGTTAATGAGTCAGGTGAAAGTATGCAAGCATCCTTTCCTGCTGCCTCATTATACTATGAGCAGGACGGAATGGTCGTTACACTTGGCAACTGGTTAAATGGCAGATTGTCTTGTGAACAGATAGAACAGCTTTGGTGTGAGCTTATCATACCAAAGCAAAACAAAGAACAAAAAGAGAGCGAGGAATAGCATATGAAGTATTCAATTAAAGTAAACGAAGTAAGGGCAAAAGAGGGCAGCAATATCAAGGGATTTGCAACAGTAGTATTTGGTGATTCATTTAAGATTACCAATATTGCAATCCTTGAGAATAAGGACAAGGGAGAGCTTTTTGTATCAATGCCTAGATACCGCTCCAATGAGCGTGATGAAAGCAATGGTGTGATTTATAAGGATGTGTGCAATCCTATCACAGCAGAGTTTCGAGAGGAACTCTATACCAATATCCTTGATGCCTATGCAAGAATCAAGGAACCGGAGAAAGAGGAGACACAGAAGCAGGACAGAACACAGGAGATGCCGGAGTTTTCCGTGACTGTGACACCTTATGAGAGGGAAGGCAGTAACATCAAGGGACTTGCCCGCATTTACTTTGAAAACAGTTTCATTGTAAATAACATCAATATCGTGCAGGGGAAAGAGAAAATCTTTGTATCAATGCCTTCTTATAAGACAAAGCAGGTGGATGAGCAGGGCAAGCCAATTTATCAGGATGTCTGCTATCCGGTCACAAAGGATTTCAGGGAAAGACTCTATAATGAGATTATTTCAGAATATGAGAAAGCAAAGGATAAGAGCAACGAAAAGGCGAGGGAGAGTGCCGAGAAACATCATGGCAATCCCGATAAAGAGAAGGACAAAGAGGCAACACCCTTTCGATAATCAGTAATCAGAGTACAGGGGCGGCCAAGGCTGCCCCATATACAGAATGGAGGAAACAGAATGGATATGGAAGCAGGAAAAACACTTACCAATGAGGAGGTCATAAGGGAACTTCTCGAATTGTTAAAGAAGAATGCCATGAAAGAGCAGGCAAACGATGTATTTGAGATATGCAGCTATGTGGATGGACTGGAGAAAAAGATTGATTCCATGACGGAAGAACTCACCAATATGCAGAACCAGATAAAAGAAATGCAGGAGGATACGTTTGTCAATAATGCTAAAAAGGCATTGTCAGAAGCACAGGAGCGACTTAATGCCAGATGTGAGCAGATAAAGTCACAGGTATCTGAAGTGAAAGCACAGGTCAAATCTACAGCTAAGAGCATAGTCGATGAGGCAAAAGAAAAGGGAAGATCTGCATTATACAGAGTGTCTGAGTTCTTAGGAATTAAGAAAAGACTTCTTGATATCAGAGAGAATGTAAGAGGTGCAATCAAGACCACGGATAAGGATATAGCAAAGACAGCACTTCTTGCAAAAGGATTTCGAGAAGCTGGTCAGACAGCAGCCAATGCATTTCGTACTTTTGCAGACAAGCCAGAGGTGGATTATTCACAGAAAGAGCAGAAACATCCCATTACAAAGGCGGTGCTTGCACCTATGAAAGCAGTGAAAAAGATGTTTGTATCAATGGAGCTTCATCTGGATGCATCTATTGATAAGCTCGATAATCTGGCTATGAATGTGCAGCTTGATAAGGAAAAGCATATGGAGAATGCGAAAACAAAGGAACAGACAGAGCCGGAGAGGGCAGAAGCTGAGCGAGTAGAAGCAGAGGTTGTATACTCCCCAATGGTCGCTGAACCACAGGAGTATCAGTATAATGCAGATGCATTTGAGGCTAGAAAGACATCAGAGGGAAAGCAGGAAAAGGCAGGAAAGGCTCTGCCAAAGGTTAGTGAAGATAAAGTTAGATAAATAATAAAGGCGTATCATCAGAAATGGTGGTACGCCTTGTTAAAGTAGAAAAATTTGGATGTATATGTTATAATATTCCAATCGAACTTATTTTTTGAAATGAATGGAAGAACACTATGAGCAGGAAAAAACAAGTTAATCAGAAAATCACAGCTCTTTACTGCCGTATCTCTCTGGAGGATGGCGGCGATAATGAAAGCATGAGCATCAGCAACCAGAAACTTATGCTCCGGGACTTTGCCGAAAAAAACGGGATGTTCCAGTATGAGTATTATGTAGATGACGGTTATACAGGCCGTAACTTCAACCGTCCTTCTTTTCAGCGCATGATTGCTGATATTGAGGCGGGAAAGATCGGCTGCGTCATCACCAAAGATCTGTCCAGACTGGGCAGAAATTATATTGAAGCTGGCAGCTATATTGAAATCTTTTTTCCAAAGCACAATGTACGATATATTGCCATTACAGACGGAGTGGACAGTCTGACCCGTCAGGAAATGGACATTACACCTTTTAAGAATATCCTGAACGATATGTACAGCCGGGATATTTCCAAAAAGGTGCTGGCAGGGCGTATGACCCGTTCCAGACAGGGAAAATTTTGCGGCGGACAACCGCCTCTCGGCTTGATGCGTGACCCGGAGGATAAGGGGCATTTGATCCTTGACCCGGAAACTGCGCCGGTGATTCGCAAAATCTATGATATGGCGCTGGATGGATGGGGCTGTATGCGGATCGCAAAGCAGCTTATGGATGATAAAGTCCCGATTACCAGAGTAAAGAGCAACACAGAATGTGACGTGAATTACTATTCATGGGGAAGTGCAAGAATCAGCCATATCCTGCGAAACCCTTTTTATAAGGGCGCACATCTGGTCTGCCGGACACATCAGAAAGGGATTCGCTCCAACACCTATGACATTATCCCTCGTGAGGATTGGGAAATTATCGAGGATTGCCATGAAGCAATCATATCCCCGGAAGAATGGGAGCAGGTACGGGAAATCATTGACCGTAGACCAACTATTATGAAAGGCAATTCCTGTCCTTTTTACAATCTGTTCCACGGCATCATTTACTGTGCGACCTGTGGAAAATCCATGCAGGTGCGGTATGAAAAGGTTGGAAGAACCGGAAAGAACCGTTTTACCGGCGAGATTCGGGAGCCGATTGATAAGGCGTATTATATTTGCTAGACCTACAACCGGCTGGGCAAGAATGCCTGCACCAGCCACAAGATTGAAGCCAGAGATTTATATAACCTTGTGCTGAAAGATATTCAGGAACTGGCAAAGACTGCATTCAAAGATGCCGATGCTTTTTATCAGCGGCTGAGCAGTCGGATGGAACGGCGGTATCTGCTAGATGCTTCCCAGACACAGAAGGAATGTCAGCGGCTGGAAAGCAGGAATCAGGAAATTGACGGGATGTTCCTGAGCCTATATACCGATAAGGCGAAAGGAATCCTGACTGAGCAGCGTTTTATGAAGCTGACAGCAACGCTGGAACAGGAGCAGGAAGCCAACCAGAAGCGCCTGCAAGACCTGATGTTGATGATGCGCCACTCTGACGAACAGGAAAATGAGGTCCGCACCTTCATCAAAGAAATCCGGCGCTATGCAACCATTGAGGAACTGGACGAAGCGGTGTTGAACCGACTCATCAGCAAGATTCTGGTGAGTGAAGTCAAGAAAATTGACGGACAGAAAGTACAGGAAGTCAGAATCATTTATAACTTTGTCGGAGAAATACCGGAAATTATTGTATAATAGTGAATCCCCATCTCTCAATTAACGAGGGATGGGGATTTTTATTTACGGAACACTTGCTTGGAAAACGTAAACGCTCTATAGCGAGTACCTTTTTTGCATGATAAATAGTAGACTATCTCTTTTCTTGAATTTCTAATTTATTTCGTAACAAAAAACACTTCGGGGCAGGATGGCTCGAAGTGTTTTTTGTGCTACACTTTGTTTTCACGATAAATTTTCCATATCCAAATAGACAATATTGCTATAAATGCTCCAACTAAAATCAAAAGAATATCAACGGAAATTGTATTACCTATTATTCCGAAAACAGTAATTCCTATTGTCGTAGAAATTGTAGATAATATATTTAAGTTAGCAAAAACGCGTCCTAACATCTCTTTTTTTACATTTTCTTGTATTAAAACAGTAT
>OIFY01000081.1_pt1 | contig 20497 bp, 11 predicted proteins | sample 1581901 | NCBI WGS metagenome assembly OIFY01 (sample SAMN04414077, study PRJEB24778) | human gut metagenome | material: faecal | host: Homo sapiens | reverse complement strand
AGATACACCTTTGCAAGCGTATCGTATTCATATTCTGACTGATTTGGCTGTAACAGATATTCCGCAAGTCCAGCGTCAAATACTGCATCTTCCTCATGAAAATCCAAAAATGAAAGCAGCTTTTTCACGTGCATACATGCTAACTGCACCTGATAATCCCGGCTCAACGCAAGGAGATTGTCTGCAACCATCGCCTCCGTGATAAACATCATAAACCGAATCAGATAGACATGCTCCAAATCCATACAGACCGCAACGCCAAGTGCTTCTCCATCCTGTGTGATCCACGCAAAGGAAACTTCCTTCGCCTTTTGCAGCTTTGCAAGCAGAGCGTTGTAACCGTCAATATCATCGATCAATACTGTCTCGAAGGTCAGTTCTTCCTTCTTCTCAACCGAGAACCGCTTATAAAAGCTCTTTAACTCTAAATCTTCAAATAACGTATATGCCTCGGCATTAAACGGATCGTGATACGTTGCCTCTGAAAATTCAAATGGAATCGGGCAGTCCAGCTTGATCGTTGCAAGCGTCTTAGACAGGTATGCCAGATCTTTGTTCTCGATCAGATTCTGTTTCATCCTGCTTGCCTTCATGCTGTCCACAGCCGCATAGACACCATCTAAGTCACCATACTCCGCAAGCAGCTTTGCCGCTGTCTTCTCACCGATTCCCGGCACACCTGGAATATTATCCGAAGTATCACCCATCAGACCTTTCATATCTATGAAAATCAACGGTGTTACTCCATAGGTTTCCACCACATTTTTTGCATAATAATCCTCGACCTCAGTCTTACCATGCTTTGTCTTCGGGATGCGTACGAGCACGGTATCTGTCGCAAGCTGCAACAGGTCACGATCACCAGATAGAATCGTAACGGCAAAGCCTTCGCGCTCACCCTTCTTTGATAACGTACCGATCAGATCATCCGCCTCAAAGCCTTCCTGTTCCACGATTCGGATGTGCATTGCCTGCAGAATCTCCTTGATTCTCGGCATCTGCTCATGCAGTTCTTCCGGCATACCCTTTCGCGTTCCCTTATACGCCTCATACATCTCATGGCGAAATGTTTTCTTCTTTAAATCAAAAGCAACACAAATATGTGTTGCCTGTTCTTCCTCGATTACCTTCAAGATTATATTTAAAAAACCATAAATCGCGTTGGTATGTCTCCCGTCATTCGTTGTCATATCCGGGATTCCGTAAAACGCACGATTCATGATGCTGTTTCCGTCAATCAATAATAATTTATTCATCGCTCTCCGTCTCCTCACTTTCCGGGTGGGTTAATTGATATTCACGTAGTTTTTCATAAAAGGTTGATTCCTTCGGTTTCTGTGCAATCTGCACTTCCTGTACAATATCATTTAAGCAAACGGACATCTCCGAACCAAATGTATCGTAAAAATAAGTATCCCCCTGTGCTTCCAGTTTCATCCGCTGTTCGATATTATATACCTTATCCAGACATTGATTGTATACAAAAAACAAAAATACGACTGCCACTCCAAACACAAGTCCAAATGTGGAGAACTTGAAACGTTTCGCCTGCTTTACACGGTGTTCCAGACGATTCAGTTCATTCTCCAGATCCTTTGCAAAATTCTGTGACAGTTCCTGGTTGTTATCGACCTGATGCATGCCAACGATCAACGTATAGTAAATCTCCAGCTCTTCCCTGCAATTCTTGCAGTACCGCATATGCTTTACAAAATCCGGGATCACATCGTCCGGAAGTTTCTTCTCTATGAATGCCATAATATTTGATTGTGCTTCCAAACATGTCATAACTTACACCACCTGTCATAATCTCTGCCAAAAACAAAGAACCTAGATCGAAACGGATCTAGGTTCTTCAAAATGTGTATCTTAGTTATCGATCAGCTTTCCTTCACCATTCCAGCTATATAACTTACGAATCTCCTCGCCAACCTTCTCTGATGGATGCTCAGAAGCAAGTTTTCTAAGAGCCTTGAAGTGAGCCTGTCCACCTGCGGAAGACATATCAAGCAGGAAGTCTTTTGCAAATGTACCATCCTGGATATCCTTCAGGATCTTCTTCATTGTCTTCTTTGTCTCTTCTGTTACAATCTTAGGACCTGTGATGTAATCACCATACTCAGCTGTGTTAGAGATAGAATATCTCATGCCTGCGAAACCTGACTGGTAGATCAGATCTACGATCAGCTTCATCTCATGGATACACTCGAAGTATGCATTTCTTGGGTCGTAACCAGCTTCGCAAAGTGTCTCGAAACCAGCCTGCATAAGTGCACATACACCACCACAAAGAACTGCCTGCTCACCGAAGAGGTCTGTCTCTGTCTCTGTTCTGAATGTTGTCTCAAGAATACCAGCTCTTGCTCCACCGATTCCAAGACCATAAGCAAGTGCAAGATCCTGAGCCTTACCTGTTGCATCCTGATATACAGCGATCAGACAAGGTGTACCCTTGCCAGCCTGATACTCACTACGTACTGTGTGACCAGGTGCCTTCGGTGCAATCATTGTTACATCGACATCCTTAGGTGGAATGATCTGGTTGAAGTGAATATTGAAACCATGTGCGAACATAAGCATGTTGCCCGGCTCAAGGTTCGGCTCAATATCGTTCTTGTAAAGGCCTGCCTGCAACTCATCGTTGATCAGAATCATGATGATATCTGCACGCTTTGCTGCTTCTGCAGATGTATATACTTCAAATCCCTGTGCCTCAGCCTTAGCCCATGACTTGCTTCCCTCGTAAAGACCGATGATGACGTGGCATCCGCTGTCCTTCAAGTTCAAAGCATGTGCATGACCCTGGCTACCATAGCCGATGATTGCAATTGTCTTGCCATCCAACAGTGACAGATTACAATCTTCCTGATAAAAAATCTTTGCTGACATTATCATATCCTCCTGATTTTGTAAAAAATATTTATCGTTACTACTTAATCGTAAGTAATGACCTTAGTTTCCGCTTACAGCGCCTCTTGTAAGACCTGTCAAGCCTGTACGTACCATCTCGGAAATCTCGAACCCATCCAGAAGCGAGATAAATGCTTCAATCTTGTTGACATTTCCTGTAATCTCTATCATAACGGAATCCGTTGATACATCAACAACCTTTGCACGGAATACATCCGTCAGGGAAATAATCTGCTGTCTCTCTTCCAGACTTGCCTTGATCTTGACAAGCAGAAGTTCACGGCATACAGACTCTCCATCTTTCAGTTCCGTAATCTCGCAGACATCCTCCAGCTTCAGAAGCTGTTTTTTGATCTGGCTCAAAATACGATCATCGCCGCTCACGGCAACCGTCATACGGGAATATCTTGGATTCTCTGTCACGCCAACTGATAAGCTGTCAATATTATATCCTCTACGGCTAAACATTCCGGACACACGGCTCAGTACACCGGATGTATTATCTACCAAAAGGGATAAGACCATTTTTTTCATAAAATGTTCCACCTTTCTCCTATTATTTCGTCAAAAATTATTATCTGCTATTTTAACCCTTTGTTACTTGTCTGTCAATAGTTTGTCAACAAGCTTTACCGCCTCGTTTGCATCCTTAGAGTAACCGTCTGCCCCGATCTCATCTGCAAAATTCTGCGATACAACGGCACCTCCGATGATGACCTTATAAGGAAGGTTATTTGCGCGCACATACTCAACGGCATCCTTCATCCGCATCATCGTCGTTGTCATAAGCGCAGATAATCCGATGATATCGGCATGCTCTTCCTTCGCTGCCGCAATGATCTTGTCAAGCGGCACATCCTTGCCTAAATCCACAACCTTGTAGCCGTAGTTTTTCAGCATCAGGACAACAAGGTTTTTACCGATATCGTGGATATCACCCTCGACCGTCGCCATAATGACTGTACCCTTCGGCTTGGCATTCTCTTCGATATGAAGCAGCGGCGTGATGTATTCGATTGCAAGATCCATCGCTGTCGCACCCGCAATGAGCTGTGGCAGGAAATATTTCTTCTGTTCAAACAACTCGCCAACCTTGTTGACTGCCGGAATCAGATCCTCATCAATGATTGTCTGCGGATCTTTGCCCGACTCTAATTCCTTCTTTACATTCTCCACGATACTGCCTTTGTTACCCTTTACAACATCGTGATAGACACGGCTTCCTTCTTCGGACACACCTGCCACATTCTTGGCAGCCGTCTGTTCGGTCTGGGATAAAGCGACTACATTTTCCACATAAATATTATCCGAATTCTCCTTGGCAAGCAGCAGATCTGCCGCAAGGCTCGCATTCACAAGCATTGCCTGTCCCGGATTACAGATTGCCATTGTCAGACCGTTTGCGATCGCCATCGTCAGAAATGCGGTATTGACGTTGATTCGCTCTGGCAGTCCGAAGGAAATATTGGACAGACCACAGATCGTCGGAATCTGCAGTTCATTCTTACAATAGGCAATCGTATCGAGTGTTTCAAGTGCCGCCATCCGGTTTGCACCAACCGTTGCAACCAGACCATCGATGATCAGGGAATCGCGTGACAAGCCTTCCTCGTCCGCGATCTCTAGCAACCGGCGGATAATCTCTTTCTTCTCATCAAGATTCTCCGGCAAGCCCTTGTCCGAAAGCGGAAGGAGTATCGCCATCGCACCATATTTCTTTGCAATCCGCATAAGCGGGCGGCATTTCTTCTCTTCTAATGAAATCGAGTTAATAAGCGCACGTCCCGGATAGATACGGAGTGCTGCTTCGATAATCTCGACATGACTCGAATCAATACAGAGCGGAAGATTCGTCACAGAAATCACTTCGTAAACAGCACGCCTCATCATTTCCAGCTCGTCAATGCCGTTCATACCCATATTGATATCGAGAATCTTCGCCCCACGTTCCGTCTGTTCTTCTGCCATCTGTACAACCAGATCCATGTTTCCTGCACGAAGCATCTCCTGCAGTTTTTTCTTTCCGGTCGGATTGATACGTTCCCCGACGACTAAAAAATTGCCATCGAGATGGATTTCCTGTACTGCACTCTCACTGGATAATACACGGGTACAGACTGGTTTCGTTGCCTCCGGCTCCACGGAGCGGACAACCTTCTTCAGCATCTCGATATGCTTCGGTGTCGAACCACAACAGCCACCCACGGCTCTCGCTCCGGCTTCCACCAAAGCGCGTCCATACTCAGCAAACGTCTCCGGTGTCATTGTATATTTCGTCTCGCCATCGATCAGCTCCGGCATACCATTGTTTGGCTTCGCAAATACCGGAATCGTTGCGTACCGCACCATACGCTTGATCAGTGCTTCCATCTCCTTCGGTCCAGTCGAACAGTTGATGCCAACCGCATCGATGCCAAGCGACTGCAGCACGATAACAGACGCCTCTGGTGTCGAGCCGAACAACGTCTTTCCATCGCTGTTAAAGGTCATGCTTACCATGATTGGCAGATTACAGACCTCTTTAATGGCGATCACGCATGCACGCGCCTCCGCAAGGCTCATCATCGTCTCTACAAAGAACAGATCGACACCTGCCTCCACGAGGATCTGTGCCTGTTCCTTATATACATCCACCAGTTCCTCAAACGCCAGATCACCGACCGGCTGAAGCTGTCTGCCAGTCATCGTCATATCACCCGCGATAAATCCACGATGATTCTCCTGTGCGATTGCCGTCCGCGTCAGGTCAACCAACTGCATGTTCATCTCGCGAATCTTATCCTCGAGATGATATTCGGCAAGCTTGATCCGGTTCGCCGTAAAGGTCGGCGCAAGCAGAATATTTGTTCCTGCCTGAATATATGCGCGCTGCAATTTGATCAGGTGCTGAGGATGCTCCAGAATCCATTTCTCCGGGCATACACCAACCGGCATGCCTGCCTGCATCAGGTTACTTCCGGTTGCACCATCTAACATAACAATTCGTTCTTCAAATAATCTGTGAAAAATCTTTCTATCCATAATTTTGTCTTATCCTATTTCTGTAATAAATTTGTATATCAGTGTCTGGAAATCTTCTGCAATCTTATTCGCAGTTTCCTGCACTTCCTTGTGGTTTAATTCTCCGGTGCTCATACCTGCCGCCATATTCGTGACACATGATACACCAACGATCTTCATACCAGCATGCCGTGCTGCCATCGCCTCACACGCGGTACTCATACCAACCAGATCTGCACCAAGTGTCCGGTACATGCGGATCTCCGCCGGTGTCTCATAGTTTGGTCCGGTCGCCTGCAGATAAATGCCTTCTTCCAGAGTAATTCCCTGCGCCTTCGCCACTGAATCCAACTTTTTTCCAAGCTCTACGTCGTACACATGACTCATATCCGGGAACCTCGTACCAAGTGCTTCCATATTTGCTCCAATCAATGGGGATGGCACAAACGACGTAATCTGATCCGTGATCCGTACCAGCGTCCCCGGCTTGTACGACGGATTCATGCCGCCTGCCGCATTCGTAAGAATTAAAATCTCCGCGCCAAGCATGTGCATCACACGCACTGGCATCACAACCTCCTGCATCGAATACCCTTCGTAATAATGCACACGTCCCTTCATGATCAGCACCGGGCAATCCCCGACTTTTCCAAGCAGGAAACATCCAGCATGCCCTGCCACTGTCGATACCGGGAAATGTGGGATTTCACCATATGGGATCTTCGCATCAATCGTCAGACGATCTGCAAAATCGCCCAGTCCCGAGCCAAGCACGAGCGCTACCTTTGGTGTATATGGCAGACGTGCCTGCACATAAGAAGCTGCCGCCTGCAACTCCTCGTAAGTTATCTCTTTTTTCATTCCGTATCCTCCTGCAAATTGAACTATTTATTTACAAAAGTGACTTCATCTCTCCAATAGCATACGATTGGCATGCCCGCTTCGACATACTCATATAACTCGCCTGCTTTTGATGGCGGCAGATTTACACAGCCATGGGAACCGCTGTAGGTATAGATTTCTCCACCGAATTTTCCACGCCAGTTCGCATCGTGCAGACCGATACCACCATTGAACGGCATCCAGTATGTGACCGGTGTCTCATAGTCCTCACCAATGAGTGTCGCATGCATCTTCTTATAGGTAAGACCATACAGACCGCCTGGTGTCTTGTGTCCCGGTGTCTGCCCAGATACACAATCACTGTCCCATTTCAATCTGCCATTTTGATAATAATATACATGCTGGTTTGTCAGATCAACCTCCACATAGGTCGAACCGATATCATTCTGCGCACACAGTGCATAGCCACGGCGCTTACATGCTGGTTCCTTCGTGAAGCTTTTCTTCTTTGACAGAAGATCGTACAACTCCTCCGCCTCTGTCTCCGCGTCGATCACCCAGCCATAATACCCGCCATGCACGAGAATCGTCTTCTTATCATGCGTCGTAAATTCACGGTCAGTATCCGCAGTCGTGAATTTCTCCTTAAATTTTTCGACATACGCTTCCACATTACTTCTGCTGATCTGGATACTTCCATCCGAACTGACATATGCCATCTTCGTAAGTTCTTCCTTTGGAATGGTATATGTATACGAACCAAAATCATACACGGCTTCGATATCGACAAATGCATCTGCGTCTTCCTTTGTTTTCAGAATGGACTCCGAATCCGCCAGAATATGTGCTGGAATATAACACTCTTCGGCTTCCACATCCAGTGTAGTATCATAATTTTTCAGAGCATTTATTACCTTGTCATATAACTTTGCCGTATCAAGCTTCGTTCCCGTCTCCTCTGGAATGACCTTTGCCTCGCCATCCTCCAAAACAACCTTCGCGTCCTTTGATTCTGTCATGGAAGCTCGATCCAGTGCCGGTGATGCCTGCAGGCAGGCTTCCAACTTTTCCCTGTCACAGTTTACTGTATAATCAATCTTATAATCATAACTGTGAAAGCTGTTTACAAACCAAAGAAACGGTGAATGTTTCTTTAACAGTGTATCCACTGAATCCGTCAGTGCAACATCAGAATCCGCATCCCCCAGTACGAAAGTAAAATCACTGTCCTTGAACTTGATATCCAGTGTGTATTTCCGTGCATCCGAAAGCAGCATATCCTCCACAGACTGTACAGATTTTCCTGCTACATTCCTGCCGTTGATCGTCGTATTTACTCCAAAGCGGTGCATATGGAAAATCACGCCACCGATATAGACCGCAAGCAATGTTGCAACAACCGCAATCGTCACCGTGCGGATGATCCGTTTCTTTCTGCGCTGCCGATACACCGAAGGATCAATAAATGGCTCCTGCACATAGAGACTCACGGGCTTATCGTCTGTTTCTTTCGTTTCTTCCGGCTTCTTGTCGTCCTCTGCTTTCTCCGAATCCTCTGCTTTCTCCATCTCGTCTGATACTTCCGTCTCTTTGACTTCTTCCGTATTCGTTATTTCTTCTCTATCCTTTTTTCCCCTGCTCATAGTTACGTCCTTTTTATTTAGTATACAGATTTCTGTTTCTGTATCATATCCCATAGACCGCATGATTGCAACCAAATGCGGAAATTTTACATCTTATTTACATCAATCACAACCATCTCCGGCGGGTTGTTAATCCGGATATGGATCGAATGCATGCCACATCCTGCAGTCACAACCATCTTCGTCTTGATATCCGCGCTCTCATACACACCATAGTCATACTTCGGAAATGGATGTAACCGTGGAGAGATCACTCCGCCAAGTCCCGGTATCCGTATCATGCCGCCATGATTATGCCCGGACACGATCAAGTCTGGATGCAGTGTACAATATGACCGGAAATAATCCGGATTGTGTGCAAGCAGCACATTGCAGTGATCCGGCTGCATCTTCCCAAGCATGCTGGTAAGCACATCTTCCCGTAGCGGTTTCTTGATCAGCCGCTTATAATACGCCCGGGGCAGATCCAAGCCATACAGGCAGACATTCCAAGGCTCTAAAAATTCATGCACATTTACCAGCATATGCAGATGATGTGCACCTTTGAGATGCTGGCTGTATTCCTGCCAGATACCATCGGTCTCCCGCACGCATTCAAGCAATCCGCGCTCATGATTTCCATAGGAATAATAAACCGGTGCAATTTCAGTCATCTTCCGGATCGTGTCCGCTGTCACCCTGTTATTCTTCCGTTCGCTCTTCCGACAGACGATCATGTCGCCAGGCAGTAAAATAATATCCGGCTGCTCCGTGTCAATCGCGGTAAGCAGATCCGTGTTCTCCAGACCATATACCTGATTGTGCAGATCAGCGATCATCACAATGCGTAATGGTTTCCGGACTTTCTGACTGATAAAATTGTAACGCACTATCTGAAAATTCATACTCATGGCTTTATTATACCCTATCTTCAGTTATTTCGCCATAAATATTCTTCCTGCAATCTCCGATAAGCTGTATTTTAAGTCAAGCTTCGGCACCGACCGCTCTGCATACAGGATCACTTCGCTGATACACGTTCCGTTGCAGGAATACTGCACAACACCGACCGCATCCCCTTCCTGTATCGGTGCTTTCAGATTTTCGTAGGCGATCACCTGTTTTTCAATCTGATCCGGGTTCGTCGCTACAAGCGTGATCGTGTGCTGTTCCACCGGCTTTACCGTCACCGATTTGCAGGTACCATTCTGCACCGGGATCTGCAGATCCTCCGGCACGACTTCAGTATCCACATATGGACGGCACTGTGCGAATCCGTAATCAAGCAGCTTCATTGCCTCACTGTTCCGGATCTCCTTCGTCTCCGCTCCCATCACAACTGCGATCAACGTCACGCCATCCCGCGTCGCCGTCGCAGACATACAGTATTTCGCCTGCGATGTATATCCGGTTTTCAGTCCGTTTGCCCCTGTGTAGAGATTCAGGAATTTGTTCGTATTCGCAAGATCAAACTGTGATTCGCCCCGTCTGGTCTTATGTGTGATGGAATCCATCCAGATCGTCGAATATGTAAGGATATCCGGATGATAAAGCAAAAGCTGTCTGGACATGATCGCGATATCCCGCGCCGACGTCAGATGTGTCTCAACCTCCAGCCCGCATGCATTGTCAAAATGCGTATGCTCCATACCAAGCTCCTTCGCCCGCTCGTTCATCTTCTGGACAAACGCTGCCTCCGAACCTGCCAGATGCTCTGCCATCGCCACTGCCGCATCGTTACCGGAGGCCACCTCGATGCATTTGATCATATCCTGCACCGTCTGTTCCTCGCCTGCCTCGAAGAAGCATTGTGAGCCGCCCATCGACGCCGCGTGCTCAGTCACGACAACCGTATCGTCCAGCGCGATATCTCCGCGTTCTAACGCCTCGAAGATCAAAAGCAATGTCATGACCTTCGTCACCGATGCCGGGCGCAGCATCTCATCCGCATTCTTCTCATAAAGTACCGTCCCGCTCTCTAATTCCATCAGTAACACCGATTTCGACTGGATTGCAAGCGCATCCTCTGTTTCCGCATACGCAGCCGGACAAACTATGCAAAGCATCATGATCAGTGTCAGAATCGCACATATAATCTTTTTCTTCATTTCCTCTCCTTTTTGCGTTTCTATCTAGTGCAACTTAGATAGAATACGCTGGAAATTGTAACAATATACTGTCGTAGATAATTCATACAGTATAATTACAATTTCCGTCCGCCTCTAATTTGTACATTATACGAAACAACCTTGCAGAAAATGAATATAATAAGAAAAAGTGTGAAGGAGCATCTGTATGTGTGGCATTGCGGGCTACTTTAACCCAGACCAGAACTATGCGGAAAATCCCAAGCAAAACTTTCATACACTGTCCCGTATGATCAATACGATGAACCACCGCGGGCCGGACACCTACGGTCATACCATCATAAATTCGTGCTGCCTTGCGCACACACGCCTGTCTATCATTGATCTCGAAAATGGCAGACAGCCCATGTCTTATACGAAGGACGGAAACACCTACTATATTGTATATAACGGCGAGATCTACAACTACAAGGAAGTAAAGAAAACACTGCTCCGGAAAAACTATACCTTTGAAACAAACTCCGATACAGAAGTCATCATCGCTGCGTTCTGTCATTACGGACCGGGCTTTGTCAAAGAATTAAACGGTATCTTCGCAATCGCCATCTACGACAGCATGCGAAATACACTCTACCTCTACCGTGACCGCTTCGGTGTCAAACCACTTTATTATACGAAGACCGGCGATACACTCGTGTTCGCCTCGAGGATTGATACATTGTTTGAATACCCGCGCGTGCGTCCATGCATCGACATGAACAGCTTCAACGAGATCTTCTCCCTCGGACCGGCGAAGACGTACGGCAAAGGTGTATTCTCCGGGATCAAAGAGATCAAGCCCGGCGAATATCTGACCTACTCGCCGCAGTATATGACATCCCGGCTATACTACCGGATTGAGAGCCACCCGCACACCGACAGCTACGAGGAAACGGTAGAGAAAACCTCATACCTGCTTGAAGACAGTATCCGTATGCAGATGGTGTCCGACGTTCCGATCTCCACCCTGCTTTCCGGTGGCGTGGACTCCTCGTATGTATCCGCCGTCTGCAGCCATTTCCTGCCGGAGGATACACCTCTTACGACGTACTCCTTCGATTATACCGACAATGCCGTTTATTTTCAGGCGAACAGCTTCCAGCCGAGTGAAGACCGCCCTTACGTTGATATCATGAAAGACTATCTGCACTCGGATCATATCTACCTGACGTGTTCCTACACGCAGCTTGCCGATCTGCTCGAAGCGTCCGTCGACAGCCGGTGTCTGCCAACGATGGCAGATGTCGATTCGTCGCTGTTATATTTCTGTGGGGAGGTTGCAAAACACCACAAGGTCACGTTGACCGGTGAATGTGCCGATGAGATCTTCGGCGGCTATCCGTGGTTTCACCGTGACGCCATGCTGCAATCAACCACCTTCCCATGGACGATGGACATCTCCTTCCGCAAATCCCTGCTCCATCCGGAATTTGCCGCCAGCATGCAGATGGAAAAATATATCGCCAGAGCATACCGCACAACACTCTCCGAAGTCGATATCCTGCCGGAGGAATCTCCACTCGATACGAAGAAACGCCAGATTGCCTATCTGAATATCCGCTGGTTCATGCAGACGCTCCTCGACCGGATGGATCGCACGTCCATGCAACACGGACTCGAAGCCAGAGTGCCATTCGCCGATTACCGTGTCATCGACTATGTATTCAATGTTCCTTGGTCGATCAAAGCCAAGGACGGCGTCCCGAAGAGCCTGCTCCGTGCCTGTGCCGCCAAATACCTGCCGGACACGATCATGAACCGTCCGAAAAGTCCTTACCCGAAGACCTATCACCCGGAATACGAACGTGTGCTTGCGAACCGCCTGCGCGAAGTCGTCACCGACACAGCATCGCCGCTCCGGAGCTATCTGAATATCCCTGCGGTGCTAAAGTTCCTCGACGAGCCAAAGGAATATGGAAAGCCTTGGTTCGGTCAGCTCATGGCCGGACCACAGATGATTGCCTACCTGCTCCAGGTCGACTACTGGATGCGGAAATATATGTTATAATCCATTGCATGAAAAAAGCAGAGGTTGGAGCGTTTCACTCCTTCCTCTGCGTTCTTTTATATACAAAATACACCCGATAAGGTATATTTTATTCTAATTCCCTTTGAATCATACCTTATCGGGTGTAAAAATGTTATTTCTTGATATACGTCTGCTTATTCGTCGTTACAACACCACCGTAATTGTTCGCTGGAGCAGCACCGCCCTTCGGTACGAGCACGATCTGGATACCCTCGAGACGCTTGCTGAGTCCTGCGGTTCCGGCAGCTTCGCCGTTCTTCGCCCAGGCAAGCCAGCCGTAGGTCTGTGCATGGACGCGGTAGTATACGTCGTAATGTTCTGCCATCTCGCCGGTCAGTGCGATACGGATTGCCTCGAGGCGCTTCGCACGTCCGCTTGTTCCTGCCATCTGACCATCACGGAACCATGTATTCACATTGTTCTCATTGCCCTGCCAGCCGAGAGACTGAACATGAGTTGTGTAGACAATGCTTCCGCTGTATGGCTTGTTCGTAAGCTTGATGTTGATGCCTTCGAGTCTCTTTGCCTTACCGCTTGTTCCACTCATCACGCCATTGTACTTCCAGCCCTGCCAGCCAAAGGACTGTACATGTGTGCGGTATGAAATATTTACATTGTTCTCACCTGCAACAACCGGATTCGCATTTGCTGTGGATGATGCGATATATGCTTCTCCACGGGCAGACTGGATATTTCCGATTGCATGATCGAAGCTTTCACCCTTCTTCACAATCACGATCTGGATTGCCTCGAGTCTCTTCGCAAAACCTGCTGTACCTGCCGGTGCGCCATTGGCTGCCCACGCAAGCCAGCCGTAAGATTGTGCGTGTACACGATAGTATACATCATACTTCTCTTTATCTACGCCTGTGAGCTGAATCTTAATTGCTTCGAGTCTCTTTGCCTCGCCCTCGGTTCCGTTCATCTCGCCATTTGCGGACCATGGCAACCAGCCATAGCTCTGGCAATGGGTTGTATACCGGATGCCGAGATTGCTGTTGCCTGCAACCGAAATCTCGATGCTTTCGAGCCGCTTCGCCCTGCCGGAAGTTCCACTCATCGTGCCGTTCGTCACAATGCCCTGCCAGCCGATGGACTGTACATGGGTACGGTAAGAAACCGTAACATCCGGTGTCACAACCGGTGCCGGGGTAGGTGTAGGCGTTGGTTCCGGCTTCGGTTCTGGAGTTGGTTCTGGGACTTTCTCAATCGTCTCAGTAGCAAGAAGCAAATTACAAGTCATGCCGTCATCACTGATCTTCATGTCTTTTGCATTTACTGTCTGTCCATTTACAAGAATAGACAATCCATCATTTTCAGAAGCAAAAAAATTCTCATTGCATGTTTCCAGCTTGATGCTATGCCTGTAAGTTTTCCCGCCTTCAAAGGCAGTTATCTTCTTATCCTCTGCAAGCTTTGCATTTTCACGCTCATCGGAATACCAAAATCTCACCGGTTTGAAACTACCATCCCTTTGCTCCTGCATTTCCTCCCAATACTCATATGCAATCCTATAATCATTCGCATCCTCACCAGACAATGCTGCAGTTGCCTTCGGTGTTTCTCCCGCCTCATGCTGAAGCGTTACATCAGCTATTTCAATCTGCTTAATTTCTTTTGGTATTGTGATACTTTTCACATTCACAGCATCAATGACTACATAGTCCTCTCCAATCTTTTTATTTGTAATCAGAAAGGATTCTCCGTTAATAATAACCGGTGTTCGTTCCGTAAAACTAACGTTCCAACTCTTACAAAAAATCGTTACCGAATAAAAATATGTCTTTCCGGCTTCAAATTTTTTTAACAACTGACTCTCATCCTCCGGATTCTCAGAATTATAGGAGGAACACCACTTCACCTTATTCCCGTTCTCATCCAGCTTACTCCATTGTTCACTTTTAATATTATATTTTTCAGAATCCTCCTCTGAAACCTTCGCCGTGAATGCCGGGACATCTCCGTCATGAAACTTCAAGGTTGCTCCGGTAATCTTCGCTTTATCGTACATCAGTGTGCCGTTCTTATATTCCCTATATTTTATCCGGCTCATATCTCCAAGGTTAAATATGCCGTTTTCCGTGATGTATTCTGTTGCATCGCTGCCGTCCATATTCGGACTGATACTAACAGATGCTTTTGTACTTTGACAAGTAAAATCCCCACCACCTTTTATTGTGGTCATGGTATCACTCCGCAGGATTACTGAAAAATCTGTATGCCCATACCCCCGGTAAATATAATTCGACCCTCCCGAATACAAGGAAATTGCTTTTTGAACATCCACACCTTCAGGAGCAAGCTTACTATCTGCTGTAATCGTAAGTCTGGCCTCCTCATCACACGGTGTAACATAAATTGTTGCATAAATTCCATACATAGAACCGGTAACGCTACAATCTCCGTTAATCCGTAGATACATCATGGTTTCCTGTTCCGGATAGTAAATACCTGCATTGGAGAAATCCTCCGCACCGCCTTTTGCTTTAATATTTACATTTACCAGATTCACGTATATTGACGATGCAGGAGCTCCATATTTTCCCACCGTATTGATCAATACATTTGCTTCCTGCTCCGCACAGGCTTTGATGGTACCATCCACCTCATTATAGTTCCAGTAAGACGCTTCCTCTATGGGAACCGTCAATTTATTTCCTCCGATATATATAGTCTGAGTCTCTTCGTCTGCTGCAAATGCAGTCACTGATTTCATTGAAAATATCATACCAAGGACAAACATAGCGCTTAAAATCCATCTGGTAATATGTTTTCTTTGCATCAATTTCATATTATATAACCCCCTCTATTTCTTGATATACGTCTGCTTATTCGTCGTTACAACACCACCGTAATTGTTCGCCGGTGCAGCACCGCCCTTCGGTACGAGCACGATCTGGATACCTTCGAGACGCTTGCTGAGTCCTGCGGTTCCGGCAGCTTCGCCGTTCTTCGCCCAGGCAAGCCAGCCGTAGGTCTGTGCATGGACGCGGTAGTATACGTCGTAATGTTCTGCCATCTCGCCGGTCAGTGCGATACGGATTGCCTCGAGGCGCTTCGCACGTCCGCTTGTTCCTGCCATCTGACCATCACGGAACCATGTATTCACATTGTTCTCATTGCCCTGCCATCCGATGGACTGTACATGTGTCGTATAGACAATGCTTCCGCTGTATGGCTTGTTCGTAAGCTTGATGTTGATGCCTTCGAGTCTCTTTGCCTTACCGCTTGTTCCGCTCATCACGCCATTGTACTTCCAGCCTTGCCAGCCAAAGGACTGTACGTGTGTACGATATTCTACATTTACATTGTTCTCACCTGTGACAACCGGATTCGCATTTGCTGTGGATGAAGCAATATATGCTTCTCCACGGGCAGATTGGATATTTCCGATTGCATGATTGAAGCTCTCACCCTTCTTCACGATCACGATCTGGATTGCCTCGAGTCGTTTGCTAAGTCCTGCCGTTCCTGCCGGTGCGCCATTTGCTGCCCACGCAAGCCAGCCGTAAGACTGTGCATGTACGCGGTAATATACGTTGTACTTATCCTTATCTGCACCAGTCAACTGAATCTTGATTGCTTCCAGTCTCTTTGCTTCGCCCTCGGTTCCGTTCATCTCGCCATTTGCGGACCACGGCAACCATCCATAGCTCTGACAATGCGTCGTATACTGGATGCCGAGATTACTGTTACCTGTAACCGAAATCTTGATACCTTCGAGCCGCTTCGCCCTGCCGGAAGTTCCACTCATCGTACCGTTTGTTACTGTATTCTGCCAGCCGATGGACTGTACATGTGTACGGTAAGAAACCGTAACATCCGGTGTCACAACAGGTGCCGGGGCAGGTGTAGGCGTTGGTTCCGGCTTCGGTTCTGGAGTTGGAGTCGGTTTCGGAAGCTTCGCAATTGTTTCTGTCACAAGGTTTTTCCCACAGACCGTACATTCCTTATGTCTGCTTCCCTCAACATACACGGTTGCTTCTTTATCGACGATCCACTTAATTGTTGGATGCGTACATGCCTTTCGTGTCAATGTGATCTCGACACTTTCTACTTCGTAGTTACCTGCATCTTCGCCAGCATACTTCGCTGTCACTGTGACCGGCACATCTACCTCTAACTTCTTGTCAATATCAGCATCATCAAACTTCCAGCCTGTCGGAAGTGTTACCGCACCAACTGTAGTCTTCGTATAGTCTACCTCCATAGATGCCTCCGGCATGTTCGGAACCTTTGGCGCTTTCTGTACAGTTACACTGCTATTCAACTTCATCGGATTCTTCGGCTGAGGCAATTCATAATTATCCGCATCATCTCCAGTTAGTTTCAGTTCCGGAAGTGTAATTTCTGTATATGTACCGGCATTCTTATCCGGAAGATCACCATACAGATCCGTCGTATCCGCTTCAACAACATCCTGTTCCAATATTCCGATCAGTGTTACACGGCTAACCTTTACTTTCGTTGCGCCATCATATATCTTATCAGATGCATCTATACTATAAACGGAAATCTCTTTTTTCTGTATCGTATATTCCACGGATGCACTTACCGCATCTTCTCCTGTTCCTACTGTCACAGTCGCTTTATAATCGCCTGCGTTGACCGGTTTACCTTCTACAAGTGTGGCACTTCTTCGCTTATCCACGCTTTCATAACTTACGCTCACTGAGTCAAACGCATCCTTAGGTGTCTGTGTCACAGTTGCTTCCTTGGCAGTTCCAGCATAAGTAAGAGAATCTGGTGCAGTTAATGTCACGGTTACTTCGTGCTTATCCGCTGTACAGCCTTCTCTCTGGCAGGTAAATATCAGCGTTACTCTTGTGCCATCCTCTGATTTTTCCTCGTCCACTTTGTAATCATGTCCAAACGCTGAAATAACCGGAAGCTTGTTGAGTTCCTTTGTTCCGTCTTCATCGCTGAACCGCCTCTGACAGCTTGTACAGGTCCAGTAAGCTTCCATTCCATCCTTCTCACAATCCGCATTTACTTTCTCGGATTTCACAAGTGCATGGGTAAACTTTATATCTTTCTCTTCGTTTGAATATTCAATTGTCAACGATGTATCTACTGTACATCCACTGTATGTCACATTCTGATAAACGGTTTTCCCACCAAGTACCGGGTATGGATCTCCGCCTTCGTCTGCAAGTGTCTGTCCCCATACAGGATCGTCCTGACCAACTTGTAAGCGATAAGCAATTTCGCCGCTGGCAAAATCATCTGCATCCCTTCCAGATGCACCATCTTCCTCTGCAATATAATTATCCTCAAGATAATAGCAATTATTTACAACTGCTTTCTCATTCTCAATAACTGCGATATTTCTTTTGTCATCATTATCATTGATAATGGTATTTATTGTGCCAATGTTATAACAATTTTCGATCCGTCCGGAAGTGGTGGAAGAGGCATTACTTCCGCATATACCTCCAACCATATATCCTCCCGTTACTGATCCGGTATTATAGCAATTAAGAATCTTATTAGTACTTCGACCACATATGCCACCAGCCCTAGTACCCCAAACAGAGTTGGCAACCTTTCCTTTATTATAACAGCCTGTAATGGTCCCCCCGCCGTTCATTCCACAGATACCACCCAGATAGTTATCATTATTATATAAGCTGCTTACCATTCCTTCATTATAACAATTTCTAATAATTCCACTATTGAATCCAACGATTCCTCCTACATTGTAACCCTTTTTGAGACAGTAATAGCTATCTAGCACTCCAATATTTTCTACAATTGCATTGTCGATTGTATTCTGAAATATTCCTGCTTCATCAATAGTGTCTGAAACACAATATATACCACTGATCGTATGCTGTGCACCGTCAAATGTTCCACCATATTGTTGTATCGGTGTCCAATCACGCAATCCATCTACATCTTTCGTAAGATCTCCATCATTAAGGACATTTTTATTGACAACAATATCCGCTGTCAGAACTGCCTTCGCATTTACATATTTATACCTCTCCTTATTCACTTTATCGGCAAACCAGTAAAGCTGACCGGCATTTCCGATCTCATAGGCATTATTAGAATTTAATACAGCCGGCTCATAGGCGTCACAAGCCTTACAGAAACCATTCTCATATGTATGCTCCCGTTCTACCTTCGTCTCTGTTACATATCCAATCGGACAATCCTTACATGCCACATTCTCGTAATGCGTCTGGCTGTCTATGTATGTACCACCTTTTGTAGCTTCGGTATTATGTGTATGTTTCTCATAGCTTTCAGATCCATACTCATCCATTTTATAATTTACAAAAATCTTCGCGTCTTCTTCCACGGTAAGCTTATCCAGATTTGTAATACTTGCACCTTCCGCAAACATAATCGTGCCAGCACTTGGAATCGTTAGATCTTCACATAAGGTCGCCGCTCCATAGATTCTCGTAGTGTTGTTCATGTTATCTACCACAATAGAATCTGTATATGTTCTCTTTATTGCTGAAAAGTCTATTTTTCCCGCTCTAATCTCACTATCCACGCAGTTAAGTGAACCCCCTACGAATACACGATCCGCTGTATTAATCTGACTTCCAGAACAATTAAGTATATTTGTATCTAAATAGGTACTTGTATTTAGTTTCACATTTTTTACTGTTGCAGTTTTTACGTTTATGTCATTTGAAGCATTTAATTCTATGTTTTCTACAGAAAAAGTATCTACAGCTATATCTGTACAAGCTAACTTGCCACTTTCTATGCCAGTAATATAAATAGCATTCTCCACTGAATCAATTTGTCCTATGGTATTATCTCCTTTGATTTGCAGATTCAAATCGCCACCATCGTATATGATATCTCCTAAATTTGCATTCGTCAGGGTGAGGATATTGGTAGTCTCATTATAATTCCAGCCTGTCCCTTCCTTATTTATCACAGCACCATCTTTTATAACTTGATCTTCGTCTTTTGTTCCAACCTTCAAATCCGTTGGAATTTTTTCTGCTTCCTCCGCCTGCACGGTGAGACTGCCCCAGCCCGTCCCCTGTATCACGGACAGCACCATTAAACACGCCAGCAGCCATGCCAGTATCCTTGATCTTCGTTTTTTCATTCCCTCTCTTTTTCGCATATGATCCCTCTCTTTCTTATCTCAGTTAACGATAATCATCATTTCTGCATGATGGTCGAATGCACCTCATAAAATGCACGCATATTTCTTGTCTCCATAACAAAAAAGCACGCTACTCTGATAGTAACATGCTTTTTTTGTAACATATTTTACTTATTGTTACAACCTTTCTGGGACGAAATGCATTTTTCTGGGACGAACGGTTCCAAATCAACCATTTTTATAATAATACCGGCTGGATCTGCTCCTTTGCCAGTGCATATTCTACCGTCTCTGCAATCTTTGTCATATCCGCCACGCAGGAATTCGGCTTTTTTACCGCATCGTCCTGTCCAAACGGAACGAAATAGATATGCTTCATCACCATGAGCTTTCCGATGTTCTGCAGATTGATGCCAAGCGCATCGTTCGTGGAAATAGCAATGATCACGGGACGCCCGTTCCGAAGGTGCGACTTCGCCGCCATCAAAACCGGAGTATCCGTGATTCCATTTGCAAGCTTTGCTGCTGTGTTTCCCGTGCAGGGTGCAATCACAAGGGCGTCGAACAGCTTCTTCGGTCCGACCGGTTCTGCGCCCTGTATCGTGTGAATCGCGCTTCTTCCTGTGATTGTCTCGATCTCTTTCACATATGACTTTTCCGCCTTAATTCGTTTATCATTTTTATTCGCATTCTTTGCATAAATCGTCTCGGTACTTCCCGCACCATCTCCTAGACGCTCTGTATGTTTTTCTATTTTGTCCATTTCATACATTTTTCCTGTACTCTTACATTCCAAATGGTGTTCTGTCCCCCTTACTTCTCGCTTCTTTTTGTTAGTCTTTAGGATTCTTATTGGTAATCACTTTTTTCTATTTGCCTGAAGCAT
>OIFY01000071.1_pt1 | contig 23445 bp, 16 predicted proteins | sample 1581901 | NCBI WGS metagenome assembly OIFY01 (sample SAMN04414077, study PRJEB24778) | human gut metagenome | material: faecal | host: Homo sapiens | reverse complement strand
TCTGACCCTAGGTCGTTCGTCGGGAGCGTCAGAAGGTTAGAAGGAATATTGTCAATCTCGATATATCCGCGGTCACCATAGATTTTTGCATTGTTGTCAGGCTGGTACATCATTGTGACAAATGCGTTTGCACATCTGCCACCTTTGTATGAAATCTGCAATGCTTCCTGCGCATCCACGCCTGTGTCAAGCTTGGCACAGGTAGAACCGATCATCGGAGGTTCGCTGCCATAGATCATGGAGATCAGATTGAGCGGATATACACCAAGATCAAGCAGTGCACCACCGGCAAGCTCCGGCTTGGTCAGCCGTTCTTCTCTCAAAAGGGAATAACCGAGGGAACAGGTAATGTTGTTCACACGTCCAATCGCACCCTTCTGGATGTACTCTGCCATCAGGCGGTACATTGGCATGAAACGAATCCACATTGCTTCGCCGCAGAACAGGTTCTTCTCTTTTGCAAGGTTCAGAACTTCCTCGGTTGTAGCGGCATTGTAAGAAAATGCTTTCTCGACAAGCACTGGTTTTCCTGCATTCAGACAAAGTTTTGCGTGCTCTGCATGATGGGAATGAGGGGTTGCGATGTAGATGAGTTCGACATCCGGATCCGCCACAAGTTCCTCATAAGAACCATAGTATTTTGTAACGCCATGTTCTTTGGCAAATGCTGCTGCTTTTTCTGTATCGCGGGAAGCAATCGCGTATGCTTCGAATGCATCCAAATCCTTTAATGTATCTGCAATAACACCGGCAATCTTTCCGGCACCCATAATTCCAACTTTAAAATTGATCATATGAAACTCCTTCCGTGTCAGCTTTTGACGATCTGCGTTTATTATACCAAAATTACAGTCGTATGTCATTTCCTTTTTACAAAAATGAAGGAGCAAGTTTTCACGGAATGGATAACAAAATATATTTATAACTGGCGGAAGTGACATGGCAGGGTTTTATTGACATTTTCGTGGGTTATGCGTTATACTGAAAACTTGGATAGGTCTGTGAATCAGACGGAAATCTATTTTTATGACAGATACAGATATGCATGAAAATCAAACATAATAAGAAAGGAAATATAGAAGTATGTACGAAAAGGTTTCTACAAAGCTGGACTTCACCAGCCGGGAAGAAAAAGTACTCAAGTTCTGGAAAGAGAACGAGATCTTCGAGAAGAGTATCGAAGAGAAGAAAGACCTGCCGACTTATACATTTTATGACGGCCCTCCAACAGCAAATGGTAAGCCGCATATCGGTCATGTGCTGACACGTGTGATCAAGGATATGATTCCGCGTTATCAGACAATGAAGGGTCATAAGATTATCCGTAAGGCCGGATGGGACACACATGGTCTTCCGGTTGAGCTCGAAATCGAGAAGGAGCTTGGTATCGATGGCAAGGAGCAGATCGAGGCGTATGGCTTAGATCCGTTTATTCGCAAATGTAAAGAGTCCGTATGGAAATACAAAGGTATGTGGGAAGAATTCTCCAACAAGGTAGGCTTCTGGGCAGATATGGATAATCCGTATGTCACATATCACAATACATTTATCGAGTCTGAATGGTGGGCATTGAAGAAGATCTGGGACGACGGACTTCTCTATAAGGGATTCAAGATCGTGCCTTATTGTCCACGTTGTGGAACACCGCTTTCGTCACATGAGGTAGCACAGGGCTATAAGACAGTCAAGGAACGTTCCGCAGTCGTACGTTTCAAGGTGATCGGTGAGGATGCGTATTTCCTTGCATGGACGACAACACCTTGGACACTTCCAAGTAATGTGGCACTCTGTGTGAATCCGGATGAGAACTACTGCAAGGTAAAGGCAGCAGACGGCTATACTTACTACATGGCAGAGGCTCTGCTTGACAAGGTACTTGGCGGCATGGCAGAGAAGCTTGTCAAGGAAGAGAAGATTGCAGAGGGAACACCTGCATATGAAATCCTTGAGACCTATAAGGGTAAGGAATTAGAGGGCAAGGAATACGAGCCGCTTTTTGAGTGCACAAAGGAGTATGTTGCAAAGCTTCCACAGAAAGGACATTACATTACATGCGATTCCTATGTAACGATGTCCGATGGTACCGGTATCGTTCATATCGCACCGGCATTTGGTGAGGACGATGCAAACGTCGGAAGAAAATACGACCTTCCATTCGTACAGTTTGTTGATGGCAAGGGTGATATGACAAAGGAAACACCTTATGCAGGATTGTTCGTAAAGGATGCAGATAAGCCGGTTCTTGTCGATCTGGAGAAGGCAGGACTTCTGTTCGACGCTCCGAAGTTCGAGCATGAGTATCCACACTGCTGGAGATGTGATACACCGCTTATCTACTATGCGAGAGATACATGGTTCATCAAGATGTCCGCAGTGAAGGACAGACTGGTGAAGAATAATAATACTGTAAACTGGATTCCGGAAGGTATCGGTAAGGGACGTTTCGGCGCATGGCTGGAAAATGTTCAGGACTGGGGATTATCCCGTAACCGTTACTGGGGAACTCCACTGAATATCTGGGAGTGCTCTTGTGGCAAGCGTCACGCGATCGGTTCCATCGAGGAACTCAAATCCATGAGCAAGAACTGCCCGGATGATATCGAGCTGCACCGTCCATACATTGATGCGGTAACAATCACATGTCCGGATTGTGGCGGCGAGATGAAGCGTGTGCCGGAGGTTATCGACTGCTGGTTCGATTCCGGTGCGATGCCATTTGCACAGTGGCATTATCCGTTTGAGAATCAGGATATCTTCGAGGACAACTTCCCGGCTGACTTCATCAGTGAGGCAGTTGACCAGACAAGAGGATGGTTCTATTCTCTGATGGCGATCTCCACATTGCTGTTTGACAAGGCACCTTACAAGAATGTAATCGTGCTTGGCCACGTACAGGATAAGGACGGACAGAAGATGAGTAAGTCCAAGGGGAATGCGGTTGATCCGATGGATGCCCTGAACAAGTACGGCGCAGATGCGATCCGCTGGTACTTCTACAGCAACTCCGCACCTTGGCTTCCAAACCGCTTCCATGAGGATGCAGTGGTCGAAGGCCAGAGAAAGTTCATGGGTACACTCTGGAACACGTATGCATTCTATGTACTGTATGCAAATATTGACGAATTTGATCCAACGAAGTATACATTGGAGTATGACAAGCTGTCCGTGATGGACAAGTGGCTGTTGTCAAAGCTTAATTCTATGGTGAAGTCCGTAGATGATAATCTGGGCAACTACCGTATTCCGGAGGCAACTAAGGCACTCGCGGAGTTTGTCGATGATATGAGTAACTGGTATGTCAGACGTTGTCGTGAGCGTTACTGGGCAAAGGATATGCCACAGGATAAGATCAACGCATACATGACACTTTATACGGCACTTGTGACACTCTGCAAGACCGCAGCACCGATGATTCCGTTTTTGACAGAGGATATCTACCAGAACTTGGTTCGTACGGTAGATAAGAATGCACCGGAATCTATCCATCTGTGTGACTTCCCGGAGGTGAACGAGTCCATGATCGATCCGGAGCTTGAAGCAAGCATGGATGAAGTACTGAAGGTCGTTGTATTTGGTCGTGCCGCAAGAAATACTGCGAACATCAAGTCCCGTCAGCCTATCGCAAATATGTACATCAAGGCTGCCAAGACACTGGATGATTATTTCGTAGATATCCTGCGCGACGAGCTGAATGTGAAGAATGTAGAGTTCAAGGAAGACCTGTCTGCATTTACCGCATATTCATTCAAGCCACAGCTTCGTACCGTCGGACCAAAGTATGGCAAGCATCTGAACGCAATCAAGGAATACCTTGCAAATGTCGATGGCAACAAAGCGATGAGCGAGCTCAAGGCAGACGGTGTGATCAAGTTTACAGCAGATGATACAGAGATCGCACTCACTGAGGAAGATCTGCTGATCGATGTAGCGAAGATGGAAGGCTATGTGACAGAGGGCGATAACTATGTAACGGTTGTTATCGACACAACTCTGACACCGGAGCTGATAGAGGAAGGCTATGTGCGTGAGGTGATCTCCAAGATCCAGACGATGCGTAAGGATTCTGACTTCCAGGTAACAGACCGCATCAAGGTCTATGTAACCGGCAATGCGAAGATCGCAGACGTGATGGAGAAGAACGCAGATGAGATCAAGCGAGTCGTACTTGGCGATGCATTTGTGATGGATGCAGCGTGTGACAACTCAAAAGAGTGGAACATCAACGGCGAGAAAGTTACGATCGGCGTGGAAGTAAGTAAATAAAATAATAAGTAAAGTTCTGCAAATCAAACAGAGGATTTGCAAGCAAATTGTATAAAATTTTTTGTTAATTCACACATTCATGGGCAGATGTAACGAAAAATACATTTTTCATTGTATCGTGTAATTATGTCTGCTACACTGAATGTGTTGGAATGGGGCAGGGATGCCCTGAAATGACATGTCTGCGACGGGAGAGTATCGCGTAGAGAATTAGGATTGTATGCCGGATGATGGTGTGCTGCCGGATAAGCTACGATAACGGTAATGAGAGGATTAGCAACGGGGATGATATGGACATGTTACGTAAGATAAGTGTGGGCATTTTCGGATGCACATACGCACATAAACAAGGAGGATTAATTCTATGAAGAAGATGGCTGATTTCGATAAGGAAAGCTTCAAGAAGGACGTCATTAACAACGTCAAAAACCTTTTCCGTAAGACTATCGATGAAGCAACACAGGAACAGGTATTTCAGGCAGTGTCCTACGCAGTGAAGGATCATATCATTGATCGCTGGATCGCTACGCAGAAGGCATACGAGGAGAAGAATGCAAAGACTGTTTACTACCTGTCTATGGAGTTCCTTATGGGCCGTGCACTTGGTAATAATATGATCAACCTCACATGCTATGAGCAGGTGAAGGAAGCATTGGCAGAGCTTGGCTTTGACTTGAATGTGATCGAGGATCAGGAGCCGGATGCAGCACTTGGTAATGGTGGTCTTGGCAGACTGGCTGCATGTTTCCTGGATTCCCTTGCTACATTGAACTACCCTGCATATGGTTGTGGTATCCGTTATCGTTACGGTATGTTCAAGCAGGCAATCGAGAATGGTTACCAGATCGAGAAGCCGGATAACTGGTTGAAGAACGGCAATCCATTTGAGGTAAAGCGTCCGGAGTATGAAGTAGAGGTTAAGTTCGGTGGCTATGTAGCGACAGAATGCAGAGAGGGAAAGAATTACTTCGTACACAAGGATTATCAGGCAGTTCGTGCGATTCCATATGATCTTCCAATCATTGGATATGGCAATAATGTTGTAAATACACTCCGTATCTGGGATGCAGAGCCGGTACAGGAGTTCAATCTTAATTCATTTGATAAGGGTGAGTATCAGAACGCAGTGGAGCAGGCAAACCTTGCCCGTAACATCGTTGAGGTACTTTATCCAAACGATAACCATTATTCAGGTAAGGAGCTTCGCTTAAAGCAGCAGTACTTCTTCGTATCCGCTTCTGTACAGAGAGCAATCCTGAAGTTCAAGGAGAACAACGCAGATATCCATGATCTTCCAAACAAGGTTACATTCCAGCTGAACGATACACATCCAACTGTAACAGTAGCAGAGCTTATGAGAATCCTTGTTGATGAGGAGAATCTTGAGTGGGATGATGCTTGGGATATCACTTGCAGAACATGCGCATATACAAACCATACAATCATGGCTGAGGCACTTGAGAAGTGGCCAATCGACCTCTTCCAGAAGCTTCTTCCTAGAGTATATCAGATCGTAGATGAGATCAACCGTAGATTCGTTCTTAAGATTGAAGATATGTATCCGGGCAACCAGGATAAGGTTCGCAGCATGGCTATCCTCTATGATGGTCAGGTTAAGATGGCTCACCTTGCTATCGCCGGATCTTACTCCGTAAACGGTGTTGCTAAACTTCATACAGAAATCTTGAAGAAGCGTGAGCTTCGTGATTTCTACGAGATGCGTCCGGAGCAGTTCAACAACAAGACAAACGGTATTACACAGAGAAGATTCCTTCTCCATGCAAACCCATTGCTTGCTGACTGGGCTACAAAGAAGGTCGGCGACGGCTGGATCACAGATCTTCCGGTACTTGAAGGTCTGAAGAAGTACGCAACAGACAAGAAGGCTCAGAAGGAGTTCATGGACATTAAGTACAAGAACAAGGTTCGTCTGGCTGAGTACATCAAGGAACACAATGGTATCGATGTAGATCCGAACTCTATCTTCGATGTTCAGGTTAAGAGACTTCATGAGTACAAGAGACAGCAGCTTAACATCCTTCATGTTATGCATCTGTACAATGAGTTGAAGGCAAATCCGGATATGGATTTTGAGCCGACAACATTTATCTTCGGTGCAAAGGCAGCAGCTGGTTACAAGACAGCAAAGCTTACAATTAAGCTGATTAACTCTGTAGCAGACGTGATCAACAATGATAAGTCTATCAAGGGCAAGATCAAGGTTGTATTCATCGAGAACTACCGTGTATCAAACGCAGAGATCATCTTCGCAGCAGCAGATGTATCGGAGCAGATCTCAACAGCTTCCCGTGAGGCTTCCGGTACAGGTAACATGAAGTTCATGTTGAACGGTGCTGTTACACTTGGTACGATGGATGGTGCAAACGTAGAGATCGTAGAGGAAGTTGGTAAGGAGAACGCATTTATCTTTGGACTTTCAGCTGAGGAAGTAATGAAGTATGAGAAGGATGGCGGTTACTATCCAATGGACATCTACAATTCAAATCCAAAGGTTAAGAAGGTTCTTGACCAGCTGGTAGATGGAACTTACTCAAATGGCGATAAGGAATTGTTCCGTGACTTATATGATTCTCTTGTAATGAAGGACGTATACTTCACATTGAAGGATTTCGATTCTTATGCAGATGCACAGAAGCGTGTAAACAAGGCTTACAAGGATAAGGCTAACTGGGCTAAGATGGTTATGCTCAACACTGCTTGTGCAGGTAAGTTCTCTTCTGATAGAACAATCGAAGAGTATGCACAGGAGATCTGGAAGCTTGAGAAAGTAGAAGTTACATTGTAATTTTATAGATAGGAATATATGAGCGGCTGTGCGTGCATATGCCGGTTATATGGGAGAAGGCTGTCACCGATGGTGGCAGCCTTTTTTGGAGTAAAGCAAGCTGGATTAGGTAGAAAATAGTAGAATGGAGGGAATTCCCCTATTTATGCGGTGCATTTGACGACCGCTAATCAGAGCAAGATGCGCAGAGCGCATCTTGTCTCTGTTGATATTGGGGCGGATTGGGTAGAAAGTGGCAGAGCGGGAGAAAATCCCCAACCGGAAGGTAAAGAGAAGCAAGCAGGTTGGGTAGAAAATGGCGGAACGGGAGAAAATCCCCAACCGGAAGGTAAAGAGAAGCAAGCAGGTTGGGTAGAAAATGGCGGAACGGGAGAAAATCCCCAACCGGAAGGTAAAGAGAAGCAAGCAGGTTGGGTAGAAAGTGGTAGAGCGAGAGAAACTCCCCAACCGGAAGCTACGAGAAGTAGTGCTCGATGATATGTAGGACAAGTTCAGAATCAAGTGGCGTTTGAAGCGACTCATATGTAAGAATCAAATTGCCGTCAGGATAGATATTGTTCCGGCAATAACGTCGGATTTTCGTTAAGGCATTGTCGAGATAGTCTTCCTCCCCCATCATTCCTAAGTGCTCCCAATAATATATTTTCTTTGTGACAGGATGTCGGATCGTGAAGTCCGGATAGACAGTATGAGATCCAAGTTGCAAACATGCTTCATATCGAAAAGGAATTTGCTTTGAAAATAGGGCATTGGCAATAAGAACTTCTGATTTGGAACGTACCAGAATCCCCGCATAAGTATTATGAATTAATTTTTCTGGATAGTTATTGGATCTTTGATAGTCGGTTGTTGACCATGAAACTTCATCATTGAAAACTGCTGAAAGTAGAAGATTGTGATAGGAAGAATCTGGAGATAGAAGTTTGTCAATTCTTCGTGTGTGTGGTGGTGCAATTTTCAAGCATTTTTTTAGAAATGTAATTTCATCCAAATCATCTTTTAGACGGGCGAGATAGTATTTTTTCTGCATTAATTTATTGGCTAATTTCTCTTGTGAGCGTGGCAGATAGTTTCGTTTCCCTTCAGATATTAAGTACCATCGAATGTATTGTTTGTCGCGTTCACAAGATATGTTTTCCTCTGGTAGATTCTTTAGCTTTTGCTGTATCCAGTGTACTTCAGCTAATAAATGTTCGAGTTCCTTTTGCATTTTTTGTACGTCCATAAAAACCTCCGTTGTTAAATAAAATAATTATAGTTTTTGAAATTGACTAGGAACATGACAGGAAACTGATAGAAAATGTCCCTAGTCAGAAAGAAAAATATGGGACCGGGGGAAGTAGAATCCGGGTCAGAAAAAGTGTTATGACATGACATAGTTTGATACAATTATGCCTGTTTCGTTATAATGTTCATTATGTAATAAAATAATGGGTAAAAATAAGAACATGTAGATAAATTCACTTTAGAAATTAAATGAATTAACCATATAGACAATAGCATGGATTATGATTGCTTGTAAAGAACTTTTTGAGTAAAAAATGCAAGTTTAGGAGATTTGCACAAATTCAAGTGGGAATATGCTGGGGGAAAATGGAGAAAATATAAGATTTGCACTAAACGAAGAACGAGTGATGAGGTTGCAACAGAGAAAAATCAAAAATATGTGATGAAGTTACAATATAGTAAATCCCAAAAGTATGTGACAGAGTAGTGGTAAAGTAAACCAAAAGGGAAAAAGCTCCAAATTGTAAGGAGTTTAATTAGGTTTATTAAAGTAGGTAATCTGTCAGAAACAAACTTAATTCCTTAAAATGGAACGCTCAATTATTCGGATAGAATTGGTTTCATGGACGCCGACATCATGCAATATCCAGATATATTACAATCGTATAACATGGAAACATTTGCATCTGAAATTCCACCGATGGCGTACACTGGAATAGAAACAGCATTGCAGATTGACTTCAGCCAGTCAATACCTCTTCCCGGAAGCCCTTTTTTACAATCCGTTGTAAAGATATGTCCGGCGGTGATGTAATCTGCACCATGTGATTCTGCAAAGACTGCGTCCTCTACACTGTGGATAGAGGTTCCGATCCTTTTGATGTGCGGATATTTTCTTCGGAAGCCGTCAGAAGATGTTGTTGCGGATGTAGTATTCTCATGGGACAGACCATTATCTGAAGTTATAACAGAGGTACCATGAGTCAGATCGTTATTTGAAGTTATAACAGAGGTACCAGAAGCATCAGAAGCCAGGACAGAACTATTAGATAGGGAATTCTGAAAATTATTTTGTCCTGAATTGCCTGATTGACAAAGTAAATTCGTAAACATGAAAAATGGCAGATGCAGATCTGTACCAAATTCTTCGGCAACCGCTGGAAAATTGTGTACAATGATGCGGGAGGACATTATGTTGAATCCATCGGAGCATATTGATTTTGTGAGGGTAGAATTATCTGATCTTGAGTTAATGGTGAGCGGATTCTTTGGAGATGTACAGTTATTGGAGGTCAAGTTAGTTGCGGAGCGATAGGAATGTTGGGCAGAGAAAATATCAGCGATAAATTCATGATATTCCTCTACGCTTAGATCCTTTTCACGAACTAGAATTTTATCGTAAGAATTATTGTTTAGAAGCACACGAATCTGGCGGGATAAGCAAGTGAGCGGTGTGTCCTCTGCACTTGCTAAGCCTGCCTGTTTGTATAATTCATAACATATAGTCCGGTTTGTTACTGCGATTCGTGTCTGTGTCATCATATTCTGTAATCCTTTCGAAAATATCATTTGATAATTGTAAATATTCCCTAGTCTTGATATGTCCGCTATGGCGTAGGTTGGGGGGGAGAAATTCATATTATAGGAAAAGTCCCCCAACAAGTAGGCGATTAAGCCATGGCAAATTGGGTAAAAAATTGAATAGTGCAAAAACCCCCCAATAAATAGGTAATTAGACTATAGCAAGTTGGGGAGAAAAACCGTATTGTAGGAAATCTCCCCAACAAGTAGACAATTAAATTAAGGAAACTTGGGTAAAAAATCTAAATAGCTAAAATTTCCCCAACCAATAACTAATAAAGCCATGATGCTACCAGTCTAAATTAGAATACCCAAAACCTAATTATGATACTCCTCCGTGTACAAGTAGTCGTTCAATACCGGCTGCATGCCCTGGGCGCGGATGGCATCGTAGATTTCCTCGAAGCTACGGTTGTCAGCAATCTCGAACTGCTCATCACCGGCATCTGCAGCATCAACCTGTGAACCGTCATTTACGCATGCGTGAGCAGCATCAGCCTGTGAACCGTCATTTACGCATGCGCGAGCAGCATCAGCCGGTGAACCGTTATTTGCGCATGCCAGACCATCGTCTGTCTGTGCGCTATTATTCACACTTTTCTGGACAGAATCTATCTTTGTTACTTCGTGTGCTTCGTATTTCTCCTTGTGGTCACCGATACCGGTCGATACGCCTGCGGAAATCTTAGTTGCGGCGATGCGGATGATGCCATCGCGGAAACGCGCTTCCTCGCGGGAAGAAACCGTGATTGCTGCAAATGGAAGGAACAACCGGTAAGCACATAATATCTGGCAGAGGACATTTTCATGGACATCCTTTGGATTGATCTTGTCGTTGTTGATGATCGGGCGCAGACGCGGACAGGAAATAGACATTTCTGCATGCGGGTATTTCCGCTGTAAATAATAGACGTGCAGGGCTGTCGCAAGCGCATCTGTGTGGTAGTCATCAAGTCCGAGCAACGCGGAGAATCCGACACCGCGCATGCCACCGCGAAGCGCGCGTTCCTGCGCGTCAAAACGGTATGGCCATACACGCTTGTGTCCCATCAGATGAAGCGTCTCATACTTGTCTGGGTTGTAAGTCTCCTGGAAGACAGTGATGTAGTCGGCACCGCACTCATGCAGATAGTGGTATTCGTCAGTATTGACCGGGTAGATCTCCAGACCGATATTCCGGAAATATTTCCGCGCCAGCTTGCACGCTTCGCCGATGTATTTCACGTCACTTACGGCGCGGCTCTCGCCGGTCAGCATCAGTATTTCCTCAATGCCGGAATCTGCGATGACCTTCATCTCTGCTTCCATTTCTGCTTCGGTAAGCTTCTTTCTGTGAATGTGGTTGTAGCAGTTGAAACCGCAGTATACACAGTAATTCTCGCAATAGTTTGCAATGTATAGCGGGGTGAAAATGTATACACAGTCGCCGAAATGTGCCAACCGCTCCTTCTGTGCCAGAGCAGCCATTTCCTCCAAATGTGGAAGTGCGGCAGGGGATAAAAGTGCTTTGAAATCTTCAATGCCACAGTGTCCCTGCTTCGCATTTGCAAGGGCTGTGCGGACATCCGCATCAGTGTAAGCGTTGTAATCATAGGACTGCATGGCTGCGCGCACCTTGTCCTTGATATCAGAATCCAGCACTTCCATGCCGTCCATATATTCCATATGGTTGGTACGGGATGCCGGGTTTTCCTCCAAGTCCTTCTTGCGCTTCTGCGCTTCCGGGGAGAGGTAGGAATTATCTATTGTATATTCTTGTTCCATTCGTTATTTTCCTCCTATCGCAAAAATCCGGTCAGAGGATCGGAAGCTGCGCCGCCCTTGTCGAGTACGCGCCCAGGTCCTGCCAGATAAGCTTTACGACCGGCGATGATCGCATCCTTAAATGCGCTTGCCATCATCGGGATATCACCGGCAGTTGCAATCGCGGTATTTGCCATGATGGCAGCGGCACCCATTTCCATTGCTTCACAAGCCTGTGAAGGGCGTCCGATACCGGCATCGACGATGATCGGGAGGTCGATCTCATCAATCAGAATCTGGATGAAATCTTTCGTTGCAAGACCCTTGTTGGAACCAATCGGCGATGCGAGCGGCATGATACAGGCGGCGCCTGCATTTGCCAGATCACGGGCAACATTCAGGTCTGGATACATGTAAGGCATAACGACAAAGCCTTCGTTCGCGAGGACTTCTGTCGCTTTGATCGTCTCCTGATTGTCAGGAAGCAGGTATTTGGAATCGCGCATGATCTCGACCTTGACGAAATCAGTGCCAGCCATTTTACGGGCGAGGCGGGCGATACGGATTGCTTCCTCTGCATTTCTTGCGCCGGATGTGTTCGGCAACAGCGTTACGTTCTTCGGGATAAAGTCCAGAATATTCTCTTCTGGTCTGGTATTGGCACGGCGCAGGGCGAGCGTGACGATCTCGGCATCGGCATATTCGACTGCCGCACGGATCAGGTGGGAATTGTATTTTCCGGAACCCAAGATAAAGCGGGAATGAAACTCATGTCCGCCAAGCATGAAAACATCGTTGTTATTCTCCATATTTGAAACCTCCGTTTATAAAATATCAAAAAAGCCACGCGAAAAAACCACACCCGTGGTGGTGTGCCCCTTCGCGCAGCCATATATGACAAACACTCTGCTATTATTATAGACATTATACGGAATATGTCAAGCCGGAAGCAATCGCGAGCACACATACAAAAATACAGCATGCTGCTCCGCGTTTGTACATATAATAAAACGAGCAAGAAAAGGGTTGTTGTATATGAAAGTATTTCCATATATTTTAGTGGCGGTTGTCTGTGCAATCGTGGTGCCGTGTCTCGTCACATTCTGCGTGAATGGAAAGCAGGGGGACGGGACTGCCTCGCTGGAACGCATTTCAACCGGGAGAGATGTGCTGGTGCAGACGAAAGCGGGAAATGAGCTGGTGGATGTGGAAAAATATGTAGCGCATATCATGCCGGGAATCGTGGATGCAAGCGCGGATGACAGCTATTTGCAGGCACAGGCGGTCGCGCTTCGGACGAAGGTGTATTATGCGATGGGAGACGCGACCGTAATACAGGCGTCAGATCTGGAATTTCAATATTATACGGAAGAAGATTATATCGCAAAATGGGGCAGGGAGAATTACAAATCCGTCAAGGCGCGTTATGAGCGTGCGGTGATCGCCACCAAAGGAAAAATAATCGAGCAAAAAGAAAATAATTGAATAAAAGGAAAATAATGTGTCCATACTAGCATTAGCAAATCAAAAGGAGGCAGAGTATGGACCGATTCAAAGAATTTTTGCGGACAAAGGGACTGTATATTGCGATAGGCACAGGCGTTCTGGCGTTCGTTGGTCTGATGGTAATCTATAATTACAATACTTACAAAAGCGAGTTTGGAGTAGACAAGCAGACGGTGGATCTGAATGCACCGGAGGTAACAGAAACAACGGAACAGGTTGCTGAGACAAAGGTGGAGATGCCGGAAACAGCAGAGGCAAATTCCGATGAAGCAGTTGCTGGTGATACCGATGCGGACAATCAGACAGCACAGGAAATAGCTGCAAATGAAGATGCACAAAGTGTGGATACAGAAAACAGCGCAAATGAAAGCGCACAAAATACAGATGAAAGTACAAGTGACAGCAATGCATCATCTGAAGCGACTGCAGAGACAAGCAGTGATGGCGTGATCGTCAATGAAGATGGTGTGGTTGTTGCGAATGCCTACAACGAAGGTGGCACGCTCGTATGGCCAGTAGATGGAAAGGTCATCTTGCCATACAGCATGGACACAACCGTATACTTCAAGACACTTCGTTCTTATCGTTGCAATCCGGGTATCCTGATCGCTGCAGATGAGGGAGAAAATGTATTGGCAGCCTATGAGGGCGTTGTCGAGTCTGTCAGCGAGGACAAAGAGCATGGAACGACGGTGACTGTAATCATGGGAAATGGATTCAAAGCAATCTACGGACAGTTGATGAATGTCACTGTCGCCGAGGGTGATACGATTACAACCGCGCAGAATATCGGCGAGGTTGCTCCTCCAAGCAGTTACTATACCGAGGAAGGTACACATGTATTTTTCGAGCTGATGAAGAATGGCGTGCCAATCAACCCAATGATTCTGATGCAGTAGTACTGATTATTGGGTGACTGTTGGGTAAAAAATGCAGTAGAATAAAAATTCCCCAGATGGAAGCTGGCTAGAAAGTGGCTGATTGGGGAATAAATTCATATAACAAAAAATTCCCCAACCGGAAGCTGCTTGAGAGCGTAAATGGTTGGGGATTTTTTAGTTTTTACGTATAATTTACCCAGTAAAACAGACACAGAAGTCAAATATTGGGGAAATTGTTATGAACCGGCGATTTTTCATCAATTACAGTTCAACACCAATTATGATTTATCACCCATCAAAGTTCATCGTCGACACAGTCTGCGCACTCTTCACACAAACCAGTAAACAATACAGATACGCCATCCACGCGGCATGGTGAGATTTCTGCAGCCTGTGCAATCAGATCATCCTCGAAATTCATATGGATATCACGCACGGCACCGCATTTCGTACATAAAAGGTGGGCATGTGGGTCGGTGCAGGCGTCGTAGTGATCGGTTTTTCCGTCTACATGCAGACGCAGAATCCTGCCGGACGCTGCCATCTGGTTTAAGTTCCGGTAGACCGTACCGAGACTGATCGTTGGGAGGTCGTTCCGCAAATACTGGTAGACAGCATCCGCAGTCGGGTGATCGGTTCTGCCCGTCAGAAAGTTTATAATTGATTCTCGTTGATGACTATATTTGCTTGTTGCCATAGATACCTCCGTTACTATATATACTAATACACTGTATGCACAATATATGAGCTAACACACTCTGAACAATATATGAGTTAACGTACTCTGCACATTATCTGTATACGAATAGTATTGATACTATATCATAAAATAGTAATAATTCTTATTATTTAGTATAGTGAATAATACACATTCTGTCAACCAAAAAATTATATAAAACGAGGAAAAGAATCTAGTAAAAACATAGAAAATCACAAGTATTTGTAAGTATTTGACTGATTTCGATTGACATAAAATTCCATCATTGTTATAGTAAATCTGTGTTGTTTACTAAATAAATATTTACCTGATAAAAGGAAGCGAATATATGAATTTCGGTATGATAACCGATGAATTAAACATGCAGGAGACGAAGCAGGTCATTCACTCCATTTTAAATGCCGGATGTGAGGCAAGCATCGTCATTGACCGTTCCAGCTTTGAGATTCTGTATCAGAATGACAAGGCGATTGAATTGATGGGAAATCGTGTCGGCATGATTTGTCATGAGGTGCTTTGTACGAAGGAAACTCCGTGTATGGACTGCCCGATGCAGCATATCAAGACACAGGCACCGCTGGTGCGGGAGCGTTATGAGGAGCTGCTTGATGGCGTGGCAACGTGGCGTTATCATGATATTGCATGGTTTGACGGTAGAGACGCTGTGCTTGCAACATTGGTCGCACTTGGCGACAATGAGCAGGTAGTTATGCAGAATATGATGGAGCAGGCAGTCAAGCTGATAAACCATACACCAGACGAGGTGGACAAGCTGACTGGCATTTCGAACCGGATTCGGTTTTATGATCAGACGCAGGTTGCGATTCAGGATTTATACAATAATTATGCAATTGTGTTGTTAGACATTGAGCGTTTTAAGAATATTAACGATATCCACGGTATTGCGGAGGGCGATCAGGTGCTCCGTTTTGTAGCGCGGGTATTGCAGGAGACATATGGCAATCAGAACAATTACGCAAGATTGCATTCGGATATGTTCGTCTTTTATATGAGCTATGATAAAAAGGGCGAGATCATCAAAGAGATTGAGAAGCTGCGCAAGAAGATCAGCAACAATCCATTCCAGTATGATATCGTGACAAAGTTCGGTATTTATCTGGTGGACGACCGAAGTATTCCAGTGAATCTGATGTGCGACCGTGCGATGATGGCAGAGCGTACCGTAAAGGGTAATATCATGAAGTTCTGTGCATTTTATGATGAGCATTACCGCGAGGAGATGCTGCGTGCCGGACAGATCGAGCAGGATATGGAGAAGGCGCTGACCGAGCATCAATATCAGATGTATCTGCAGCCGAAGTATCGTTTGAAGGACAACTCCCTGTGTGGTGCCGAAGTGCTTTGCAGATGGCAGCATCCAGAGAAGGGCTTGATCCCGCCGAACGATTTCATTCCGTTATTTGAGAAGAACGGCTTTATTTTGAAGCTGGATGAATACATGTGGGAAGAGGCGTGTAAGAATATCCGCCGCTGGTTGGATCAGGGACGTTCGGTTGTGCCGATATCCGTGAATATATCGAGATATCATATTCAGCACAACGATCTGGAAAAGGCGTTGATGGAGCTGATCCACAAATACGATCTCACACCGGATATGCTGAATCTGGAGATTACAGAATCCCTGTTTTTAGACAAGCCGGAGGAGCTGAATCGTGTGCTTGACCGTCTTCAGAAGCTGGGATTTAAGCTGGAGGTGGACGATTTCGGTTCCGGATTCTCCTCATTGAATCTGATTCGAAATATCTCGGTCGATACGATCAAGATCGACAAGGAATTCCTTGATAGTGAGATCGCTTCGGAGAAGGGCAAGATTGTGGTAAATCACACCATCGGTATGGCGAAGGATCTGCATTTGCAGGTAATCGCGGAAGGCGTCGAGACAAAGGCACATGTGGATTTCCTGAAGAATTCCAACTGTGATATCGCGCAGGGATTTTATTTTGCAAAGCCAATGCCTGTACCAGAGTTTGAGCGGATTGCTTTTTAACCCCGCTTATTAAAAATACGAATACTAGCTTGACATATAGTATAGGGCTGTTGTATATTTTCTGTATGAGAGTCACTTAGCCGATATGCAAGTGCAGTTATAAAATGAAATGTAAAAGGAGACTAATAGTATGTTAGAAAAGTTAAAGGAAATTATTGCAGACCAGCTTAGCGTTGACGAGAGCGAAATCGAACTCTCAACATCTTTCAAGGATGATCTTGGCGCAGATTCTTTGGATCTTTATGAGCTTGTTATGGCTTTGGAAGAGGAGTATGGTTGTGAGATCCCTGCAGATGACGTAGCTGCTATGGCAACTGTAGAGGATGTTGTTAATTACCTTAAGAACAACGGTATCGAGGACTAATCGAGACTTAGAACCGAATTTCTTACATATGAGGGCATCACCCAACGGGTGGTGCCTTTTTTATGTGATTATGAAAATGTATCCATTGCATACAAAAACAGCGGCTGCACGATGTGCAGCCGCTGCTATTTTTACCTGTGAATTGTTTCGTCAGTTATCAATTAACCAAGAACAACCTCAACCTTATGAGCCTTGCCATCACCAGCAACAGGGATTACATTTCCGTCGATTGCCTTGCCATCAACAGTCATGCTCTTAACACCCTTGCATACGTGATCTGGGTTCTTAACCTCGATATCATATGTGTCGCCACGGAACTGACGGGAAGCCTTCAAACCATCCCAAGCAGAAGGGATAGAAGGATCAATCTTCAAACCGTCGAAGTCAGGCTGTACACCAAGGATGTACTGAGAAATAGCTACCATGTTCCAAGCAGCTGTACCTGTCAGCCATGAGTTCTTACCCTGACCGAAGTTTTTGCCTGTCTGACCGATATCAGAACCAGCATCCTTACCACCGATCATCTGTCCATATACATATGGCTCTGTCTTGTGGATATCAGATGTCTCTTCTGTAAATGCAGGAGCGATCTCTGAGTAGTACTTGAATGCCTGATCACCCTGACCAGCGTAAGCAGCAGCACAGATGATCCATGCATTGTTGTGTGTGAAGATACCAGCGTTCTCCTTGTATCCGCCCGGATATGTAGAGATCTCACCGTACTGGATGTAGTACTTTGTATAAGCAGGGTTGTTCAGTACAAGACCATGCTTTGTATTCAGTCTCTCATCGATGGCTGCAAGTGTCTTCATATCACAGCCCTGATCCTTACCGATCTCAGACATGATTGCGAAGCCCTGTGGCTCGATGAAGATCTTACCTTCTTCACATTCCTTAGAACCCATCTTCTCGCCGTTTGCATCGTATGCACGAATGAACCAGTCGCCATCCCAAGCGGATTCCATAATGTTTGCTTTCATCTTATCAATCTCAGCCTGAGCAGCTGTAGCTTCGTCATCCTTGCCGAGGTGCTTCAGGATAGATACATAGTTTGGACCTGCATAGGTAAAGAGTGTAGCAACCATAACAGACTCAGCAACCTTAGAGTAGCCACCCTCAGCAGCAAACTTAGGGTTTGTATATGTCTGGAAGCTCTCACCTGGTGTGTCAGAGTAGCATGAAAGGTTGATACAGTCATTCCAGTCTGCACGCATTGCAAGTGGAAGTCCGTGAGGTCCAAGGTTATTTACGATCTTGTAGAAGGAAACCTTCAAGTGATCAAGCATTGGCTTTGCCTTAGACTCGTCGTTATCATAAGGAACCATCTCATCGAGGATACCCCAGTCACCTGTCTCCTTGATGTAAGCGGAAACAGAAAGGATCATCCACAATGGATCATCGGAGAAGTCACCACCGATATCGGAGTTACCCTTCTTGGTCAGTGGCTGATACTGATGGTAGCAACCGCCATCCTCAAGCTGAGTTGAAGCGATATCAATAATTCTCTCTCTTGCACGGTCTGGAATCTGGTGAACGAAACCAAGGATATCCTGGTTTGAATCACGGAATCCCATACCACGACCGATACCTGATTCGAAGTAGGAAGCAGAACGTGAAAGGTTGAATGTAACCATACACTGATACTGGTTCCAGATATTAACCATACGGTTAACCTTGTCATCTGGTGTGTCAACATTTAAGATGCCAAGGAGATTATCCCAAGTAGCCTTCAGCTCTGCAAGACCAGTAGCAACCTTCTCAGGTGTGTTGTACTTGTCCATCATAGCAAGAGCCTTTACCTTATTAATAGTCTTACCATCTGCTTCGAACTTCTCCTCAACTGGCATCTCTACATAACCAAGGATGAAGATGAGTGTCTTAGACTCGCCCGGAGCAAGTGTGATCTCTTTATAATGAGAAGCGATTGGTGACCAGCCATCTGCAAAGGAGTTGTTAGCCTTACCAGCTTCAACTGCCTGTGGATTGTGGAAACCATTGTACAAACCGATGAATGCATCACGGTCTGTATCGTAACCATCGATGGTGTCATTTACAGAATAGAATGCGTAATGATCACGTCTGTCTCTGTACTCAGTCTTGTGGTAGATGGTAGAATCCTTTACCTCTACACGACCAGTACTGAAGTTTCTCTGGAAGTTTGTGCAGTCGTCCTGTGCATCCCACAGACACCACTCAGCAAATGAGAAGAAGGAGAATGTCTTAGCTTTGTCGCTCTCATTTGTCAGAACTACCTGCTGTACTTCGCCATCGTAATTCTGTGGTACGAAGAAAGTTACTTCTGCCTTCAGATCGTTCTTCTTACCTGAGATAATGGTATAACCCATACCATGACGGCACTCGTAAGCATCCAGCTCTGTCTTCACTGGAGACCAGCCTGGATTCCAGATGGTGCCATTCTCGTTAATATAGAAGTAACGGCCACCCATATCAATAGGTACGTTGTTGTAACGGTAACGAGTGATTCTTCTAAGACGAGCGTCTTTGTAGAAGGAATATCCTCCTGCTGTGTTTGAAATCAAGGAGAAGAATCCCTGTGTGCCTAAGTAGTTGATCCATGGATATGGAGTTCTAGGCGTTGTAATGACGTACTCACGATTTGCGTCATCAAAGTAACCAAATTTCATGTATAATACCTTCCTTTCATAAAACACTGCCCTCATTATATAATAAAAATAGTCAAAGCACAACAAAAATTCTCGCATTCAGGCAACAAATTGCACAAACGAAAAATGCAGAAAGTATGCCAGAAAACTCCCTATTTACAAGGACGAATACCAATTATGACAGATTAAGTGTCAATTTTGCAAGGTCTATTGCAATTCACAAATTGCTATACTATATTTTTGGAGATGAATGGTAACAAAAGATAAAATTTCCGGGCGTGGCGTCCGGTGACAGGGAGAAATGGGAAACATGGGAGAGAAAAAGTTCAAAATTCAGCACTGGCATATTGTCGCAGTGATGCTTATGGTGTACGATACAATTGTAGTTAATTTTGCGTATGCGGTTGCATTGTGGTTGCGGTTTGACTGCCGGTTCTCAGCAATTGATATCAAATATCTGGAAGCGTGGATCGCATATATACCGGTTCGAACGGTTATCACGCTGACAGTCTTCTGGCTCACAAGTATGTACAAACGAATATGGCGGTTCCTTGGCATCCGTGAATTACTGCCAATGACGAACGCGACATTGATCGCAGGACTGATCCACCTGTGTGGAATCACGATATTCCTGCAGCGTATGCCGATTTCCTACTATATATTAGGATTTGTTCTGGAATATGTATGTGTGATCGGACTGCGGTATTCGTATCGTATCTTTGTCACAGAACGAAACCGGGCACATGGCAAGCAGGTGGACAATGTCATGGTTATTGGAGCCGGTGCGGCAGGACAGACGCTGATGCGGGAAATCCAGCGGTCATCCAAGCTCAACAACATGCTTGTGAAATGTTTTATTGATGACAATAAGAACAAGAATGGACGTTTTATCGAGGGTGTTCCGGTAGCAGGAACAAGAGACGATATATTTGCTGCATAAGATCGATCAAATCATCTTTGCTATTCCAACGGCAACAAAGGATGAGCGTCGGGAGATACTTAATATATGTAACGAGACAGATTGTGTTGTGAAGACCGTGCCAGGTATCTACCAGATTGTGGATGGTGATGTGAAGCTGAGTAAGCTCCGGCCGATCTCTATGGAAGATCTGCTCGGAAGAGAACCGATCAAGACAGATCTTGCCAGTGTAACCGGCTATATCGAGGGCAAACGTGTGCTGGTAACCGGTGGAGGCGGATCAATCGGAAGTGAGCTTTGCAGACAGATCGCGGCAAGCCGGCCGGAACGACTTATCATCTTTGATGTATATGAGAACAATGCATACGAGATTGAACAGGAATTACGACATAACTTCCCGAAACTGAATCTGACTGTACTGATTGGATCGGTACGTGACAGCTGCAGAATCGAGCGTGTGTTTGAAGAGTATAAACCGCAGATCGTCTACCATGCGGCGGCACACAAGCATGTGCCACTCATGGAGGGAAGTCCTTGCGAGGCGATCAAAAACAACGTATTTGGCACTTATAAAACCGCACTTGCGGCAATCCGAAATCACTGCGACCGTTTTGTGCTGATCAGTACAGATAAAGCAGTCAATCCGACAAATGTCATGGGTGCGAGCAAGCGTATGTGTGAGAAGATCAATCATCACATAAGTCCGATTCAGGATGAATATATTGGGAAGTATCTGGCAGAGAAAACGTTAAATCTGACAGCTACATTGGATGCAGAGGAGGCTTATGCGGGGGCAGATTTTGTTGTGATTGCGGCACCGACGAATTATGACAGTCAGAAGAATTTCTTCGATACATCTGCAGTAGAATCGGTCATTGAATTGGTAATGAAGTATAATCCATCTGCAATTATGGTAATTAAGTCCACAATTCCGGTGGGATATACGAAATCCATCCGGAAGAAATATTGTTGTGAAAACATTATTTTCAGTCCGGAATTTCTGCGGGAATCAAAGGCGTTGTATGATAATTTATACCCAAGCCGTATCATTGTTGGAACGGATATGGATGATGAGAGACTGTTTGCGGCGGCACATACATATGCGGGGCTGATGCAGGAAGGCGCAATCAAGGAGAATATTGACACGCTGATCATGGGGTATACGGAAGCAGAGGCGGTCAAGCTTTTTGCAAATACATATCTGGCGCTGCGAGTATCGTATTTCAATGAGCTCGATACATATGCGGAGATGAAGGGCTTGGATACGCAGCAGATCATTAACGGTGTGAGTTTGGATCCCCGAATTGGCACACATTACAATAACCCAAGCTTTGGTTATGGAGGATATTGCCTGCCGAAGGATACAAAGCAGTTGCTAGCGAACTATCAGGATGTGCCGGAGAACCTGATTGAAGCGATTGTGGAATCAAACCGGACGAGGAAGGATTATATTGCGGATCGGGTGCTGGAGATTGCAGGAGCATATGGACCGAATGCAGACTACGATGCTTCGAAGGAAAAGGAAGTTGTCGTTGGTGTGTACCGCTTGACGATGAAAAGTAATTCGGATAATTTCCGGCAGAGTTCCATCTAGGGAGTCATGAAGCGGATCAAGGCGAAAGGCGCAACCGTGATCGTGTATGAGCCGACTTTGGAGGATGGTAGCACATTCTTTGGCGGCAGAGTTGTGAATGATCTGGCGCAGTTCAATGATCTGTCGCAGGCGATCATTGCGAACCGGTATGATGCTTGTCTGGATGATGTGGCGGACAAGGTGTATACGAGAGATATATTTAGGAGAGATTAGGGATGGGAGACCGTCGGGAGCGTAGTGCTTTCGGCGGTTTTTTTACGTTTTTAAAATTTATTTTCGCCTGTACCCCGCATTCTTGCGTGCTTTTCCTAAATGTTCCAAACTTACGCTTTACAATGTATTTTCACCTGTGATATGGTTTTTGTGTCGACAAGGTTGGATGGATGAACCATCACCCCGGGGCAATACAGGAGGAGTGTATGGCGAAGATGGAGTTGAACAGGCAGGAAGAGTATCTGAATCGGATTGACAGACTGAAGCTGATGGATGATGACTTCTTTTCCGAGGCGCTGGATGGAAAGGTTGAAGCGGTAGAATTTATTTTGCAGGTGGTGCTGGAAAAAATTGTAGATTTGTGTAGAATAATGGTTATAAGACATGTGTGGGAGCATGACTTATAGGGGTGAGGGGAATTCTATATAGTTATCGTTCTTATTGCAAATTCTTTTTTCTAGAAAAAATGTCGATAGTTGAGAACCTCTGAAAAATTCCCATGTACGAAAGTGAGACAAAATTCGCATTTAAAATTGTGATGATGATTTGTCTGTCGTATGCAGCACAGTAGTTGTTACTTTTGTTTGATACACGGCGGGAATAGTAGAGCTGAATAGTTTTGAAGATTATACAAGGGGGATAAAATGACTTTATTTTTGATTGGAAATGGTTTTGATTTAATTGTGGTATGAATACGAGATTCTCGGATGGTTAATTCAGATTCGAAATCTCCTATTATTGAGGCATTCAAAAGAGAAATATCATTGGATATAGATCGTTGGGGTGATTTCGAGATGGAGATGTGTGATTATGCGCAATCCCTAAAAACGGAAAAAGAGTTTGTTGAATGTGTCAGGGATTTTTCTGTATATATGAGAGAATATCTAGATAGAGAACAGAAACTTTTTTTCAAAAGGATAAATGATGAAGCAAAAGAAAAAATAATTCATGATGAGATGGTGGATTCGTTTTCTGGGTTTTACAAAGGAATATCTCAT
>OIFY01000065.1_pt1 | contig 24284 bp, 17 predicted proteins | sample 1581901 | NCBI WGS metagenome assembly OIFY01 (sample SAMN04414077, study PRJEB24778) | human gut metagenome | material: faecal | host: Homo sapiens | reverse complement strand
CGACACACGAAACATAACCTAAATCGGTCGTAGGAAACTTAAGATGTGGATAAGAGAAAGTACACCGACAATCTCACTGTCATTATGAAGTCGGAGAGAGAATCCCAGACATCCGGCAATTCACTCGTCGCACATCACGCATTTTATCCGACAGATAAGAACTTACGATATGGCGGGAAGGAAGTCGGACATTACAACATGATCAATACACCGCAGTTTTTAGGGGCGGGCAATACGACGATGGCTCAGGAATCCGGCGTACTCGCGCATGAATTCCTGCATGGACTTGGATTCCCGGATCTTTATACAAGTGATGGAACCTATCCGGTCGGGAACTGGGATATCATGGGCGGCGCAGATTATGGAATGTCTTACCCGCTTGCGTATATGCGGATGAAAGTGGGCGGCTGGCTTATGCTGGATACGGTTACTACATCGCAGACGCTGACACTGGACACGCAGGATAAGCAGGATGGTCATCCGGCATACATTCTGAAATCACCGCTCAATGAGCAGGAGCTTTTTGTTGTGGAATTCCGGAAGAAGGATATGGGACTCGACAGCTATGACCGGTTTATCGGAGGCTCCGGCGTGATTGTCTACCGGATTAACCCTGCAGTCGAAGGCTTAAGCAACCTGTACGGACAGACCGGTGTGTATGTGTTCCGCCCGCAACCGGGGCAGACAGGATATTCCCAGATGGCAGACAGCGTCTATGAAGCATATCTTTCCAAAGAAAAAGGACGGACAACCATCGGCAAATCCGACCTTTCCGCAGGCCTCTCTGATGGAGCACTGACTTTCTCGGATGGGACAAATTCGGGAATCGTGATCAGTGAAGTTGGAAGTGCCGAGGGTAGTCAGATTACTTTAAAGGTGGATTTCCCGAAGGTTTCGGACTCTGCGAAATGGACGGATTGTGGATTTGCCTCTGTAGCCGGAAATAGCAAAAATGCATGGAACCAGATAGCGATGACGCTTTGCGGACAGAAACCGTACGTGCTTACGTATACGAAAGATGATGCAGCGCTTACGCTATATTCCTGTGAGCAGGACACGTGGAAAAAACTGTATCAGCAGAAAATCTCCGAGAACTATGGAAATGAAGTAAAGCTCTGTGCCTATAATGGATTGTTTTATTTTGCATATGCGGATGCGGCAGGGATAGAGATTGAAAAGTTGGATGCATCCTGCAGTCGCGTGACAGAGAAACAGACGATCGCAGGAGCTGCGGATTTTGATATGCAGGCTGGCGCAGATGGCGTGTATCTTGTATACACGCAGAACAATACGACCGCATATGCGAGATGCTTCAAAGCCGGAAGTTTGTCCGCGACAACCAATCTCGGAAGCTATTACACGACCGCCGGGACAAATCATTTTGCAGGTCAACCAAAGCTCCTTTCGATAGGCTCCTCGATGTATGCGTCTATACGGAATACAGGGACGATGGCGGTTCACACATTTTGCCTAGATGCAAATGGAAACCACAAAGAAGTGAGTGATGCAGCGACAAAAGGAAGCACGTATGGCATGGCAACGGATGGGAAAAACCTGTATGTTGCCACATGCAGCGAAGGCATACTTGTCAACCGGTATGATGGAAAAGCATGGCATTGCTCAAAAATGAAAGATGGCACAATCTCGGATGTAGTTCCGGTGTGCAGGCAGGGAACACTGTTCGTGCTCACATCGGGTGCCTATACAGGGACAACCAATCTGTACCGGTATGATGTGGCAAATGACCAATTTGCGCAGGAAGGAGTCTCACTCGATTCGTATTCTACATCGCAGACGATCTGTGCGGCGGATGGAACGTTGTATGTTTCGTATCTGCGTGGGGCAGACAAGACGTTTGTCATCAAGAAAAAGAGCGTGACAGTCACACCGGCGCCGGAACCAACCCCGGATCCGGGAACAAATCCAGACCCGGGAACAAACCCAGATCCGGGAACAAATCCAGAACCGGGAACAGGTGGCGAGACAACGACCACGACGGAGGCAGCTACGACCACGACGGAGGCACCAACGCCAACGCCGACGCCAACCCCGACCCCAACACCGGTTGTAACGCCGGATGTGACGGTGTCTTACCGCACGCACATCCAGACCTTCGGATGGGAGAACACCTGGCGGCAGAACGGCACGATGTCCGGGACTTCCGGAAAAGCGAAAAGACTGGAGGGAATCGAAATCAAAGTATCCGGTAATTCCGGTATAGGAATCCAGTACACGACGCATTGCCAGAGCTATGGCTGGCTGCCTTGGTCTGCGAACGGTGACATGAACGGCACGCAGGGGGAAGCAAAACGTCTGGAAGCAATCAAGATCCAACTGACCGGATCCGACAAGGATAAATATGATGTCTATTACCGCGTGCATGCGCAGAGCTACGGCTGGCTTGGCTGGGCGGCAAATGGCGCACCGGCAGGAACCGCAGGTTATGCGAAGCGTCTGGAGGGCATTCAGATCGTGGTCGTGAAGAAGGGTGCGGGATTCAACCGGAATATGCAGGGAATCGCATCGCAGTTTGCGAATGCATTTTACGCGGCGCCGGGACAGAGCATGAATCCGCAGATCGCGGGTGCGGACAGCCCGAATGTTACATATCGTACCCATGTGCAGAGCTATGGCTGGCAGGGCTGGAAGTATAACGGGGCGATGAGCGGCACATCCGGACAGGCAAAACGACTCGAAGGAATTGAGATTAAACTGACGAATGCACCGTATTCCGGCGGCGTCTGCTATACAACCCATGTGCAGAGCTACGGATGGCAGGAACCGACAAACAATCCATCTGCATGGCGCAGAAATGGAACGATGAGCGGCACATCCGGGCAGGCAAAAAGACTCGAAGCCATCTGTATTGCATTGACAGGAGACATGCAACGGCATTATGATGTATACTATCGTGCGCATGCGCAGAGTTTTGGCTGGCTTGGCTGGGCGAAAAACGGCGCACCGGCAGGAACCGCCGGTTATGCAAAACGATTGGAAGGGATAGAGATCCGGCTTGTGCCGAAGGGACAGGCAGCTCCGGGCAGTACAGCAAGATCCTATATCTCTGCATATTAAATAGAAAAACAGGAGAGGAAGACATTATGAACGCAAAATGGAAACGGCTAGTGACCGCAATTTTGATGATGGCGCTGCTGCTTGGACCGATTGTATCGATGCAGACACCGGCACGGGCGGCGGACGGAGAGGACGACAATACGTTTATTGTCGGCTTCGATGCGGAGTTCCCGCCATATGGCTACAAGGACGATAACGGCGAATATGTCGGCTTCGATCTGGATCTGGCACAGGAGGTATGCGACCGGAACGGTTGGACACTGAAGAAGCAGCCGATCGAGTGGAACTCGAAGGATATGGAATTAAATTCCGGTTCGATCAGCTGTATCTGGAACGGATTCACGATGAACGGCAGAGAGGATGACTATACTTGGACAAAGCCATATGTCGATAATTCACAGGTGGTTGTCGTGCGTAAGGATTCCGGCATCACACAGCTTAACGATCTGGCAGGGAAGGTCGTTGCCGTGCAGGCAGACAGCTCTGCGCTTGCAGCGCTCACCGGAGAGGATGCAAGCGAGGAGAATAAAACGCTGTGTGCGACATTCAAGGATCTGCAGCAGGTGGGCGATTACAACAGTGCATTCATGAATCTGGAGTCGGGCGCGGTCAATGCGATCTGCATGGATATCGGTGTCGCAAACTACGAGATCGAATCCCGCGGGGATAAATTCATGATGCTCGAGGATCGTCTGTCTTCCGAGGAATATGGAATCGGATTTAAAAAGGGAAATACAGAGCTCCGTGATAAAGTGCAGGCAACGCTGCTTGACATGCTTGCCGATGGTACATTTGACGAGATTGCAGAGAAATGGGGACTGGAGGAATCCATCTGTCTGACTGCAGACGATGAGGTGCAGGAAGAGACAACCGCAGATGACAATACATTTGTTGTCGGCTTCGATGCGGAGTTCCCACCATATGGATATAAAAACGATGACGGCGAATACGTCGGCTTCGATCTGGATCTGGCACAGGAAGTCTGTGACCGGAACGGCTGGATCTTAAAGAAGCAGCCGATTGAGTGGAACTCGAAGGATATGGAATTGAACTCTGGTTCGATCAGTTGTATCTGGAACGGATTTACAATGAATGGAAGAGAAGATGCCTACACATGGACGACACCATATGTGGATAATTCCCAGGTGGTCGTTGTACGCAAGGATTCTGGTATCACACAGTTATCCGATCTGTCAGGCAAGGTCGTTGCCGTGCAGGCGGACAGCTCCGCACTCGCAGCACTGACCGGAGAGGATGCAAGCGAGGAGAATCTGGCACTTGCTGAGATGTTCAAGGATCTGCAGCAGGTCGGCGATTACAACAGTGCATTTATGAATCTGGAGTCGGGCGCGGTCAATGCGATCTGCATGGATATCGGTGTTGCAAACTATGAGATTGCATCCCGCGGCGATAAGTTCGTGATGCTCGAGGATCGTCTGTCTTCCGAGGAATATGGAATTGGATTTAAGCTTGGAAATACCGAGCTTCGTGATAAAGTACAGGCAACGCTGCTTGACATGCTTGCTGATGGTACATTTGAGGAGATCGCAGAGAAATGGGGTCTGGAGGAGTCCATCTGCCTGTCGCCGGACGATCAGGTACAGGATGGAAATGCCGCTGCGGCAACTGCGACAGATACCACATCCACAGGCAAGAAGAACACAAGCTTCTGGGATAAGTTCTGCTCGATCACAAAGCAGCTTGCAGAAGGTCTGCTCGCATCCCTGGTGATCTTCTTCCTGACACTTTTGTTCTCCCTGCCGCTTGGACTTCTGGTTGCAGCAGGCAGAATGTGTAAGATTGCACCGATTCGCTGGCTGGTGAAGTTCTACATCTCCATCGCACGTGGTACGCCGCTGATGTTACAGTTGCTCGTTGTATTCTACGGACCGTATTATCTGTTTGGTGCGACACTTACGACAAGCTATCGTTTCCAGGCAGTTATCATTGGATTTGCCTTAAACTATGCGGCATATTTCGCAGAGATCTACCGCTCCGGTATTCAGGCAGTGCCACAGGGACAGCATGAGGCAGCGAAGATCTTAGGATACAGCAAGATCCAGACGTTCTTCAAGATCGTGTTCCCACAGATGGCGAAGAACATCCTGCCTTCTGTCACAAACGAGGTTATCACACTGGTTAAGGATACGTCGCTTGCATTTGCAATTTCTTATACGGAGATGTTTACACTTGCCAAGCAGGTGGCAGCCGCACAGACAACGATTATGCCGCTGTTTATCGCCGGTGTGTTCTACTACATCTTTAACTTTGTCGTTGCGTTTGTGATGGAGAAGATCGAAAAACGCATGAATTATTATAGATAGGAGGGCTACGATGAACTTACTGGAAGTAAAAAATATAAAGAAAAGCTTCGATGATCTCGAAGTGTTGAAGGATATCAGTATGTCGGTGGCTGAGAGCGAGGTTATCTCAATTCTTGGACCATCCGGTTCGGGAAAATCGACCTTCCTGCGCTGCATGACAATGCTGGAGAAGATTGACGGCGGAAGCATGGTGTACTGCGGAAAGGAAGCGGTCAATTCCGACAGCGGCGTTCCGGTCTATGCAGACAAGGCAGACTTAAAGGAGATCCAGAGCTATTACGGACTGGTATTCCAGAACTTTAATCTGTTCCCACATTATTCCGTGCTGAAGAATATCGCAGATGCACCGATCCACGTGCAGAAGCGTGACAAGGATGAGGTGTATGCCGAGGCGAAGGAACTGCTTCGCAAGATGAACTTAGAAGATAAGGGCGACTATTATCCATATCAGTTATCTGGCGGACAGCAGCAGCGTGTGGCAATCGCCCGCGCGCTTGCGTTAAAGCCGAAGATGCTCTTCTTCGATGAGCCGACTTCGGCACTCGATCCGGAGCTGACCGCCGAGATCTTAAAGGTATTAAAGGAACTCGCCGCCGAGAAGATGACAATGGTGATCGTAACCCATGAGATCGGTTTCGCCCGGAGCGTATCTGACCGCGTGATCTTCATGGATGGTGGAGTGATCGTCGAGGAAGGAAAGCCGGAGGATGTCATTGACAATCCAAAGACCGACCGCGCCAAGGCATTCCTCAAGAAAATGCAAGAAATGTAGTAATTTATCAACACACAGCACAGGGTACAAAAAATAAAATCCCCTGCAGACTGATAGAAACACATTGCGGTCTGCAGGGGATTTCTATTTTTGTACGTTGTGCGTCCGTTTAAGAAGATTACATCTTCTCCGGCTCGTCATACTCGACACCCTTCGTGTCGACGGTAACGGTCTTGATACGCTGGTCTTCAAGCGGTCGGTCCATGTAGTCGGTTGGAACATCCGCAATCTTATTCACAATATCCAGACCATCCACGATCTTGCCGAAAGCAGCATAGCTTCCGTCGAGATGCGGACTATTCTTGTGCATGATGAAAAACTGCGAACCGGCGGAGTTCGGCATCATGGTACGTGCCATAGAAAGAACACCCGGTTCGTGCTTCAGATCATTCGCAAAACCATTCTGTGCGAACTCTCCGCGGATTGAATATCCAGGACCTCCTGTACCATTTCCGTCCGGGCAGCCACCCTGGATCATAAAACCATTGATGACACGATGGAAGATCAATCCATCGTAAAACCCTTTCTTAATCAGAGAGATAAAATTCTTTACTGTGTTTGGTGCGATATCCGGATACAGTTCAAATGTCATAACATCGCCGGATTCCATAGTCATTGTAACAATTGGATTACTCAAATTTATCATCCTTTCTTGTAATTTTATCTAAAAGATGATAGTATAATACCATTATTGTAAAATTACATCAAGTGTGTAATTTTTTAAAAAGTTATGTAAACTAAAATGCAAAGAAGAGGTACGAAAAGTGGGAAAAACGGTGATTCGAGTCGTGAAGGGAATCATATTGTTGGTGGCGATTGTCACACTTGCCAATATGACCTATAAACATATACGAACCTATTACGATGATTATATGGACGAATACAAGGGAACGGAGTCGACACAGGGCGAAGATGTAACTGTTACGATTCCGGAAGGCGCATCTGTCAAGGAAATCGCGCAGATCCTGAAGGACAATGGATTGATCAATTATCCGCGTGCATTTACAAAGCGTCTGCAGGACTCTGAGTACCGTGGCAAGCTGCATGGTGGTACATACACCTTGAATACTGGTATGACAACCTTGCAGATGATGGCAGCCATGAGCCCGACATTCGAGGAAGATCAGCCAGTCGATTATCTGGTTGTGCCAGAGGGCTTTACGGTAGAGATGATAGCAGCGCGGTGCGAAGATCAGGGAATCTGTTCTGCAACTGAATTTTTAAATGCATGCAAATCGGTTACGAAATCTGATTTTGCATATCTGGCAGACATACCGGCAGGTGCCAATGTCAATTATAAGGTACAGGGCTTCCTGTTCCCGGCAACTTACGATATTTATGAGTCGACGACAGCGGAATCATTAGTCGATTATATGTTGAGAACGTTCGACAACTACTATACACAGGAACTGCAGGATCGTGCGGCAGAGCTTGGATACAGTGCATTTGAACTTGTGACGAGAGCTTCCATTGTAGAACGTGAGGCAAAGGTGGATTCAGAACGTGCGACGATTGCAGGTGTTATCAACAACCGTCTGAAAGCAGAAATGCCTTTGCAGATGTGTCCGACTGTCTTATATCCATTGACCGATGGAATGTATGACAAGAGTCAGGTTCTGTACGAGGATCTGGAACTGGATTCTCCATACAACACCTATAAGAATGCCGGACTTCCGGTAGGTCCGATCTGTAATCCGGGACTGGCATGTATCCAGGCAGTATTGTATCCGGAAGAGCATAATTACCTGTATTACCATGTTGGCGACGAAGATGCAGGTACACATATCTTTACAGAAAACTATGAAGATCACATAGATACACAGATTATTGGTGGACCAAACGGCGTGACACCGGATGGAGAAGCATCCACCGAGGAATCGACAACCGAAGAATCACAATAGCACTAAATAATGTATTAGGAGGGACGTTATGAGAACTTTTAATTTTAGGGCGCGAAACATCGGCGAAGAAAAATATCTGTCATACACAATGGGCGAGGATTGTGAGTTAGATGAGGATGTTTTGGATTACTGTCAGGACAATGCGCCGGAAGAACTGATAGAGATTATCTATGAAGAAGATGACGATTATGATTATCTGACCTACCAGATTACGGGCAAGACATCTCTGGAGGAGTACATTGCGCAGGAGCATGATTGCGAGAGCGTACTGCTCATCCTGCGGAATGTCGCACAGGAGATGATTTCCTTGAAGGAGCAGGCGATTCCACTTTCGTATGTATTGCTGAATCGTGGATTTATCTACGTGGATGCTGAGAAGAAGACAGTACAGTTCCTGTGCCTGCCAATCGAAAGCAAGGGCGCACTTTCTGTAGAATTCAAGAGCTTTGTACGCCAGCTGCTTGCGAACATGAAATACGATGTGGAAGAGGATCTGAATTATGTTGGTAAGCTCCTCACGTATATCAATGGAGATAACTTCAATCTGCGTGGCTTGATCGGACTTGCAGAGGCGTTGATGGAAGAGGAAGGAATCAGCTTCGAGGAGGCTGGAGCCATTGATGCAGACGGTGTAGAAGTTGTAAGTGCAGAGGAAGAAGCACCGGCAGAAAATATCAGCGACATCATGAATAGCCTGCAGGAAGAGGATGATACACCACTTCCGGAGATCGGCGACGATGAAGAAGACGAAGAGGAAGAAGCAGAGGAGCCTGCAAAGGAAGAGGAAGAACTGGAAAGTATCCTTCCAGCTGGCATGCAGGTAAAGGAAGAAGAAACACCGGTAGAGGAGAAGGTGGCAGAACCGACAGAGGCTGTCGAGGAGACACCAGCACCTGTCGAGGAAGCACCGGCACCAAAGCCAGTGATGGAAAAGCAGGAAGCACCAAAGCCGGAACCAGTAGCAGAAAAACCAGAGGTTTCCCCAGCTGCAGAGCAGATCCTGTCACAGGTGAAGCCAGAGGGGGCAACAAATGGTGGCGAGAAGCTGCAGTTAAAGACAAACAAGAAGGAATCCGATATCAACCTGATCAAGGATCGGATCAAGGAGCTGGTTGGAGAAGTTCCATCTGCAAAGCCGACAGCACAGCCAACCAAGAATATCCAGACATTGGAAGATCTGGATCATTTCTTAGACAAGCCACCTGTGGTTAAGCGGAATGTGGTAAAGGTAAACCGTGCGGCAATCATCCAGCAGACAGAGGCTGAGATGGAGGCAGCTGAGGCAGAAGCAGCAGCTGAGACAGCAGAGTCTGCTGAACCGGAAACAACCGTACAAAACGAAGAACCGACAAGCGGACAGACAGAAAACATCAAGGTGCCTGTGATCGAGGATATCTACGATGACATGAACATTGAGAAGAAAAAGGACGATGAAAAGGACAAGAAGCCAAAGAGTACATCTATTTTGAATAAATCTGTAACAGAGCTTGTAAAAGATGCCGTTGGTGCTGTGAGTGCAGCGACTGCAGCAACCAATTCGCCGAAAGCATTGCCATATCTGATCCGTGTAAGTACAGAAGAGCGTATCATGCTGAACAAGGCGATCTTCAAGATCGGAAAGGCAACCAGAGGCGTGGACTATACCGTTGGCGGAAATGGAGCGATCAGCCGTCAGCATGCATTTATCATTCAAAAAGATGGGGTATGTTATATCAAAGATAACAAGTCTACGAATCATACATATGTGAATGGAAAGCGTGTAGAGGATGGGGTAGAAGAAATTCTGACACATGATTCTCTCGTAAGACTTGCAGATGAAGAGTTTACATTTAAGATTCGCTAATTAGGATGATTATATCATGAGGAGGTAGCAAATGAAGGGGTTAGAGTTGAATGTAACAAAACAAAACGGAATGACATTGGTGGAGTATCAGCTTGGAGTAGCAGATGTCTATGACGACAGAGTGTCAGACAAGGTTGCACAGCTCGGAAATATTATTCCGTTCCAGTACAAGGACGAGGATGGAAAGAGAAGTATTGTCTCTTATGTGCATCATGACACTTCTCTGGAAGTGATGCTGCGTCAGACATTGAAGAAGGCAGATGTACTTGCAATCCTGAAGGGACTGTTGTGTGCATTTGAGATTGGTGCAGCAGGTGTGCAGATCTGTTATCTGGTACGCGATCTGAATTATATCTATGTAGATCCTGAGAGCAAGGCAGTAAAGTGCATTATGGTTCCTGTAAAGCAGGATCCGTTGGGACAGTCTGATATCCCGGATTTCTTCCGAAATATTGTGTCACATATGCGCTTTGATGAAGCAGACAAGGATGATTATGTAGCAAGAATCCTGACCTTGATCAATACGGATCATTATTCCAATATGAAATTAAAGGGACTTGTAGATGCGGAGATGGAGAAACTTGGTCTCTTCTATACAAGAGACGAGGGACTTAAGAAGGAAGCAGATACAACCCCAGCTCCGGAAGTACAGAACCAGAATGTAAAAGTAAATCGTGTCGGCGTGATGAACAACATGCGTCCACAGGGTATGCCAGCGATGGGACAGCCAATGGGACAGCCGGTGCCACCGATGGGTGGACAGCCAATGATGGGACAGCCAGTACCACCGATGGGCGGACAGCCAATGATGGGACAGCCGGTACCACCGATGGGCGGACAGCCAATGGGACAGCCGGTACCACCGATGGGCGGACAGCCAATGGGACAGCCGGTACCACCGATGGGCGGACAGCCAATGGGACAGCCGGTACCACCGATGGGCGGACAGCCAATGGGGCAGCCAGTACCACCGATGGGGCAGATGCCGAAGCCGGAAATGCCAAAACCACAGGCACCAGCACCGGAGGCACCAAAGCCAGAGATGCCGAAACCGGAAATGCCAAAGCCACAGGCACCAGCACCGGAGGCACCAAAGCCAGAGATGCCGAAACCGGAAATGCCAAAGCCACAGATGCCACCAATGGGACAGCGTCCAGCGATGGGCGGACAGCCGATGATGGGGCAGCCAGTACCACCGATGGGTGGACAGCGTCCTCCGATGGGACAACCAATGATGGGGCAGCCGATGATGGGACAGATGCCAAGACCACAGGCGCCACAGATGCAGAACGGCAACCTGATGGGACAACTTGGCGGTGCACGCCCGATTCCACACTTTGTGCGTAAATCAACTGGTGAGATCATCAATATTACAAAACCAGAATTTATCATCGGTAAGTCAAAGACGAAAGCCGATTATGCAATAGAGAACAACAGCGCAATCAGCCGGGAGCATTGTATTGTAATCCAGCGCGATGGCGTGAACTATATTAAGGATAACAATTCTACAAACCATACCTATGTAAACGGGGTAGAGTTGCAGCCGGGTAAGGAAGTGCTTCTGAAGCATAAGACAGAAGTTCGATTGGGAGATGAGGAATTCACATTCCTTCTGAGAAAAGGAGAGTAATATGGAGTACATTGCAACATATCACACCGATGTAGGTACAAGAAAAGAAACGAATCAGGACTCTCTTGCAATCAAGGTTGTGAACACAAAAGAGGGAAATGTTGCATTTGCAATCGTGTGTGATGGCATGGGAGGACTCGCAAAAGGCGAGGTTGCCAGCAAAGAGGTAATCGAAGCATTTTGTACATGGTTTGATGACACACTGGTGGATGAAATCCAAAATGGAACATTCACAGAGCAGAATCTTGTAAAACAGTGGGATGATATTATCCAGACTCAGAATCGCCGGCTGGGCGCATATGGAGAGGAAAATCATTTGCAGCTTGGTACGACGGTATCTGCAATCCTGTTGTACAAGGATCAGTATTATATTGTGCATGTGGGCGACAGCCGCGTGTATGAGCTTACAAAGACAGCGAAGCAGCTGACAAACGACCAGACATTTATCGCAAGAGAACTGGCAGCGGGACGTATGACACCGGAACAGGCAAAAACCGATCCGAGACGAAGCGTACTGTTGCAGTGTGTCGGCGCATCACCGGTTGTTGAGCCGGAATTTACAAAGGGAACTGCAACAAGAAATGCAGTTTATATGCTCTGCTCAGACGGATTCCGTCATGTGATCACACCGGAGGAAATCATCGAGAAGATCGGACCGGGTGAGGCGACGGACGAGGAAAAGATGAAATATGGAGCAATATATCTGACAGAGTTAGTAAAGAACCGTGGGGAACGTGATAATATCACAGTAGCAATGGTTCGCACGATTTGATTTAGAGAGGGTTTGCCATGACGAAGGAAGGAACCGTACTAGACGGAAAATATGAAATTTTGGCAGAAGTTGGTCGAGGTGGTATGTCCATCGTGTACCTTGCCCGTGATAAGCGTTTGAACAAGCAGTGGGCGGTCAAGGAGATCAAGAATGATGGAAAGAAATCCGCAAAGACGTTGCTTAAGGGATTGGAACGAGAAGCGAATATTCTGAAGAACGTAGATCATCCGGTGTTGCCGCGAATCGTAGATATCATCAATCAGGATGGAACAATCTACGTTGTTATGGATTATATCGAGGGTGATACGATTCAGGATCGATTGAAGAAGGAAGGCGCGCAGCCACAGGAGTTAGTTGTAGAGTGGGGCTTGCAACTTGCAAGTGCATTGAATTACCTGCACAACATGAATCCACCGGTTATCTACCGGGATATGAAACCTTCGAATGTCATGATCAAGCCGGAGGGCGGCGTAAAGCTGATCGACTTCGGTACAGCAAAAGAGTACGAAATAGAGAACAATGCAGATACAACCGCACTTGGTACGAGAGGCTATGCAGCACCGGAACAGTTCGGTGATTCCAAGGGACGTGGTATCTACAATACAGATGCAAGAACAGATATCTATAATCTGGGCGCAACCCTGTACCATATCGTAACAGGAAAGAACCCATGTGAGCCACCGTATGAGATCAAGCCGATCCGCGAGTGGAATCCGATGTTGTCCTCTGGATTGGAGAAGATCATCTTAAAATGTACACAGGCAGATCCGAACGACCGTTATCAGAACTGTACGGAGCTGATGTATGCATTGGAGCATTACGATGAGCTTGACGACAGCTACCGGAAGAAGAACAAGAAGAAGCTCGGGCTTTTTGCAGCAACCGTGGCATTGGCAGTTGTATCCGGTATCACAGCCGGAATCGGATATTCCGGTATGCAGCGGATCAAGCTGAACAACTACAACCAGTATATCGAAAATGGTATGAACTACTGCCGGGAAGAGAATTACGAAGCCGGAACGGCAGAATTCAAGAAAGCAATCGAACTGGACGGCTCGGAGGAAAAAGCTTACGAACAGTACATACAGGCATACATTGATGCTACGAACAAGGCGGAGGAAGCCGGAACGGAATCTACGCTGAATCTGGATGATGCGTTGACGTTGGTTTCCAATCGAATCAGCAGTAAACATGGTGGTGTTGAGAAAAACAGCGCAGTGCTTTACAAGCTGGCACTTACTTATTTTGAGGAAGAGCGTTCTTACAGTCAGGCAGCCAAATATTTCGGCATGATTGACGAGAAGGACGAGGAATATGGAAAGCTTGCAGGCTTTTACAAATCCATTTCCGAGCTGCGATCTGACAGTACGTCGGATGCATCAGAGCTGATGCAGGCGGTAAATGATTTCGCAACCTACAACGAGAACAACTTTACGAACCAGGAAGCAACGAAGTTCGTAAACTATCGTATTATCGGCGAGATTTACAGTACAAACGTCAGCAAGGATGCGGAGACAAGCATCGCAGAACAGGCAAGTACGGTGATGGAACAGGCGGTTGCAGATCTGGACGAGTACACAGGCAATGATCTGGACGAAGAAGCAGTTATGGATATGAATTATCGTTACGACGATAACCTGATCATGATCTATGAGCAGCTTGCCAAGGAAAATGCAGATAATGAAACAGTTGCCAATGGATATTATTCGATGGCAATCAGTTATTGTGAAGACTATATTGGAATCCTGAAGATGAAGGTAGACAGCGATCCGGGCATTTCGCTGGGTGGTTCCTCTGTCAACGCGTATAACCAGTCTTATTACAATAAGATGATGACGGAAGCACGTTGTTATGACGCACAGGGCAAGACAGATGATGCACTCAAGATATACGAAGCCGCAGAAAAGGTATTCGGTACAAAGAACGAGTGGAGCGACAACGTATATGCAGAGCATCTGGATTATCTGTATCGTCTGTGTGAGGCACAGGAGCAGGATCCGAAGCTTTGGACGACGAAGATTCCAGATCTGACAAAGAAGCTGATTCAGGTATTTGATGATGGTGGTAACGTGCTTGGCATCGACAGCAACAAAACATGGTACAAACGAAAAGATACGTTGCAGATGTTGAAGGACGGTAGCTATGATATCAGCGAAGAAGAAGCGACGCAGGCACCGGATGCAAATTCCGATGATTCGCAGTCAGCAGAGATGGGAGAGTGATCAGCATGCAAAACGTATATGAGATATGTTTCTATGGCGGCTTGGTACTGGCGATTCTCCTTCTGATTGCGGCGATCGTGTTATTCATTGTATTGAAGATACCGAAGGTAATTGGAGAATTGACCGGAAGTGCTGCGAAAAAGGCAATGAAAGAAATGCAGGATGGTACAGCGAGTCCGGGCAGCGTAGCGAAGAAAGAACAGGAAAAATACTACAACATGGGAAGTGGAAAGATCACTGCGAAAGAAGCGGTTTCTACGCGGGAGGATCGTAAGGCTAATGGTAACGATTCCACCGAACTGTTGGAGAAATCAAAGGAGAAAGAAAAGAAGTTTGAAGAGACCGACATCCTTCGTCCGGGCATCAATGATTATGATACACCGGATGATGGCGAGACAGAAGTACTCGGTTCAGGTGCGGATGATGAGGCAACAGATGTGCTTCGGGATACATCGGCAGGAGATGACGGAGCAACGGATGTACTTCGAAACGACGAAGGAGATGACGGAGCAACGGATGTACTTCGAAATGACGAAGGCGATGACGGGGCAACGGATGTACTTCGGAATGACGAAGGAGATGACGGAGCAACCGATGTACTTCGGGGAGACGATGCAGACGATGAGGATGCAACCGACGTTCTGCGGATGGACGATGATGACAGTGATGCAACCGATGTATTGCGTGCCGACGATGACGACAGTGATGCAACTGATGTTTTACGTGCAGATGATGACGAGGAAGGTACAAGCGTGCTGACAACCGGAACATTAGCGAAGAAGGTAAAAGTAATTTACAATATAGTAGTTGTTCATTCAGATGAAAGTATAGAGTCGGGTAGGTGAGAAAAAGGATGAAAAGAAAAGAAACAAAATCAAACAATTCAAAACACCCGGTAAAGAAGCTCATAGCATTATGGGTTGTCTTTGCTCTGCTGATTGTACCATTTGCAAACCATGTCGGTGATAAGAATGGCGCGAAAGCAGAAGGGGGGAGTGCAACTGGGATTAAGACGGGAGCTACGCAGACTGTTAATGTGGAATTGGAGGCGGGCAGTGCTGTTATAAATCCTGCCGGCGAATATGAGGCTGAAGTAACAAAAAAGATAGTTAATTATACGTTGCTTCAGGATGAACAAACGCTAAAGGTAAAAGATCCGGAATTTACATTTAAACCAATTAGTGAAGCATATACAGTGCCGTTTATTACTAAGAAGTATTATAAATTGGTGGATATGAATGATGATACTTTGAAAGACAGTTATACGGAGCAAGAAATTCAGGATTTGAGTTTGACGGAATATCCTGCAGAGGGCGTTGTTGTTCCAACAGACAAGAAGCTGGCAATTTATGTATGTTCGATAGAAACGCCAGAAGATGGTAATGAGTATTTTCGGGGATTAGCGAAATTAGCGTATGTTGTAACTGCAAATTATGTGGATTCTGCATTTACAACAGGTGCCGGACTGTATGCTGGAAGCATAAGTCTGACATCGGATTCATATGTCAGTGAAGCAACATTAAAGGCTCCAACCACAGTAGCTTCTATTGAGGGCGCGACAGTAAAATATTATGTAAAAATTGGATCAGCAGCAGATGAGTCTGAAAAAAAGGATATAAACAGTTATACATTTATTGGAGATACAATCAGTACTACTGAGAACAACCGTGGAAAACAGGTTTATGCATATGCGGCGCTGGTATCCAATGAGACACCTGCACAAGTGTTGGAGTACATCGAACTTGGCTCGACTCATATGAGTAACGATACACAAGCACCAAATATTAGCTGTGAGGCTTCGGCTGTATCTTATCTGGATGAAGAGACTTCTGCTTATGCAACGATACAGAATAGGTTTATAGATGAAAATAGTGTTTATTATGGCGTGGGCGACAAATACAAGTATGCAGTTACCGTTGAAGATCCAACAAAGGATGGCGAAGATACATCTGGAATTAAGAATGTAACAGCTACATTAAATGGTACATCTTTGACCGTGACATCTCCAGCTTCTGGTTCAAATGTATATACAATCGAACTTACAAAGGAGCAGGCAACCGGAGATGTTGTAACTGTAACTGCAGTTGACAACAAGGGAAATTCTAAAGATTATAAGTGTCCAATCAAGATCCAGCAGGCGACAGAGGGAACAAAGGTAACCGGTGTTACATTTGTAGATGATGATAGCTGGGATGGTTTAACAGAGGGCAAGATACTTTCACACTTGGCTGCAAAGAAGCAGATTAAGGTAACATTAGATTCAAATAAGAAAATTACAAATGTTAAACTTTCTGATGGTACGAAAGAATTTAATGCAGACGAGGTCGTATGTTCGGAACCTAGTACAACACGTGTATACACAGTTACAGCGAATATTTCAATTCCAACAGATTTGGAAGTTTCAGAGCTGTTAAATGCATTAGAGGTAAAGGCATATGCTGGTGATTCGGAGATTACGATTACCGGCACAAAGCAGATTAAGAATATTTCATACGACGCAAAAGCACCAGTGATCAGTAATCCAAAACTTGAAAAAAGTATAGATAACGGAACAACATGGGTAGAGGTTGGTTCTGCAGCTGGAGATTTAGATAGTATCGTGACAGAACTAAATACGATTTACCGGTATGTGGTTACTGTTGCAGATGCAACTGGAGAAAGTGGTGTACAGGATGTGTATGTAACACCAACGGACAAGTTTACTTATACTACGGGAAATACATATGTATATAATATTCCATCTGATCAGTTGAAGGTAGATATCTCATATTTCGTTGCGGTTACAGCATCGGATGTAGCCGGAAATGTATCAGATTCTCTGACACTTCGTGGAGTTACAAAGATTGATGATACCCTGCGCGTAGATAACTGTGTGATTATAGATGCAGCTGGAAACGATGTAACAAGCGATGTTCTAGCAGGAAAGAATACAAATGAAAAATATCAGCTGGAAGTGACAGCAAGCTCTGCATATGTCATTCAGAAGTTTGAACTGATTGCAGGCGGTACGAATGACCAGACAAAGGATGTAGCTGCCTCTGCAAATCAACAAGATACAAACAGTCATCGTTACAGCACAACGGTGAAATTTGAATTGCCTGCTAAGACGAATATAAATGCACAGCTGGATAGTATGTATCTGAATGTGATAGATGGAAATGCACAGAAGATTCGTTACCCACAGGATGCATCTAAAACGCTTGGTACAATTTTATATGACCGTACCAATCCAACTGTATCGGTGAATGTGGCAAACGACAGCACATGGTATAAGGAATATACAATCAACTATACGATTACTTCTGGTGATAATGGCGTGGAATCACCACTTGCAAATGCCGGTTATTCTCTGGCAGGAAGCAAGGCAAATGTAACAGACAAGGAAATCGCATTGAATGGAACACAGACTTCTGTGAACGGAACGATTGCGATTCCGGAGTCAGCAGGAATTACAGGTACATCTCTTGTGTTTAATGCACAGGATGCAAGTGAGAACCTGCTTCTAAACAATCTGTATAAGATCAAGGTCGATAAGACAAATCCTAAGGCTGAATTGACAGTCAATGGAAAGACAAACATTACACAGCCATTGGATGGCGAGGTACTGATCAAGACAACGGTATCGGATAACCTGACAATCAATCAGGCGACGATCACAGTGAAGGGACCAGACACCGATGTGACAACAAATCTGAGTGGAGCAAAGGAACTGGTAAATGTCAGCCAGGAAAACAGCTTCACATTGAATAACCTGATCGGCAAGAAAGCCGCAGATGGTGACTACACCGTGACAGTCAATGTGTCAGACAAGGCAGGAAACATTGATTCCAAGACGATGAAGTTCCGCGTGGATAACACAATCCCGGTTGTCACAGCAAAGATTTCCGGGGGTACAACTGCTGGCAAGCAGCCAGGAAAGAACTTCGATGGAACTGTTTGCGATTACTTCTATCGTTCTAATGTAACGGTAGAGCTTACTTATGAGGATGAGAATATCTCAGCTTCCGGAGTAAGAGTAACAGATAATAACAACGTGGTAAATGTAACATGGCAGCGAATCGGTACATCTAACAAGTACCGGGCAAGCTATGTTTCAACCGGTATTGGTGCACATGTAATCAAGATCAATGCACAGGATAATGCAGGCAACAATGCTGTTGAAAAGCAGGTTGTATTTATCAAGGATACAGAGGCACCGAATATTGCTGCAGTGATCAATGGAGGTATGGTTTACTCTGAGAATATGGGCGTTGTTGATCTGACTTCCGATGCAACGGTTGCTTTCTCTGTAAGCGACGCAAACGAAGACGTACATGATTTCAATTACCAGTTGATTAAGACAGTACCGGATCAGCTTCCGGTAACCGCGGATGTATTGAAGACAGATAACCGGGTATTTGGCTATACAGATGAGGCTGATTATCAGGTAAAGGTATATTCTGTGGACAAGGCAGGAAACCGAAGTGCAGAAAGAAATGTACAGTTCCGTGTTGATAAGACAGCACCAGAACTGCAGATTACAGGAACTGCTTCCGGTTCGACACTGAACGCAGGAACAACCCTGACATTTAGTATGACAGAGGCATTCTGGTGGGATGCATCTGGTACGATCACGATCACAAGAAAAGCAAACGACAGTGTGGCAGAAGCCGCTTACAAGACCATCGACTTCAAGCCAACTGCACGTGTGACAACGATGACAGAGACACTTAGTGAGACAGGTGAGTATCAGGTAACATTTACCGGTAAAGACCGTGCTGGACATACCGCAGAGGCAACCAGCTATACGGTAAGAATTGATACAGGCAAGCCAATCATTACGCTGAGTGGCGTGTCAAATAACGACAAGACAACAAAGCAGGTAGAGTTCCAGGCACAGATCGAGGAGGACTTCTATCTGACAAAGTCTGTAAGGATTCAGGCAACAAGAACATATCTTGATCCAACATCTTATAAGGAAAAAACAGAGGATCTGCAGATTACCGGATATAATCCGACAGCAGCAACGACGCTGATCCGAAACACATTTACAGAGGATGGTATTTATAAGATTCAGATAAACTGTAAGGATGCCGCAGGTAATGAGGATACACAGGAGGTTTCCTTCACGATTGATAAGACAAAACCAGTGATTGATCCAAAGGTCATGAGCGCATATGAAGGAACTCTGACATCCTTTGCATGGGATTACGATCTGAACGACATTATCTATGACCTGACTGTCTGCGATGCACATATGTACTTGAATGGTAGCGAGTATGACGGAACATCCGAAGTCGAGGACGGCGCATATGAGATGAAGATTACAGCCGAAGATGAACTTGGAAATGCAACTGAGAAAACAGTAAACTTCAATCTGGATACAAAGGCACCAACCTTTATTGTAACGGGTGTAGAAGATGGAGAGATCAAGAACGAGCAGTACGACATCAACGTATCCCTTCAGTTGGATGAGGATACTCTGGATGAGGTAACGCTCAATGGTTCTCCAGTTGAGATCAAGGACAATGCTGCAGCGATTACAGTTACGGAAAAGGGCGACTATAAGCTTACAATGAAGGCACATGATGATGCCGGAAATGAAGCAGAACAGACGATCAGCTTTACATATGGAGAGAAGAGTCATGTACTTCTGTATGTATTGATTGGTGTTGGCGTTCTTGCAGTGCTTGGCGGTGGAATTGCAATTATTCTGGCAGCAAAGAAGAAAAAGAATAATTAACCGGAGATAAAACCAGGTTACACAGGCAGGAGCATGGAAACATGCTCCTGTTTTGCTTGCAAACTACCGCTGGGCATATTATAATCAGAAAAGCGAAAACGGTAACAGGGAAAATTGGTAGGAGGTTGGCGCATGGTAGACGTTGCGATGCTGACAAAGCAAGGGGGAAGAGATCACAACGAGGATTACATACGGAAAGCAACATACGAAGAACAGCTCTGCCTGATCTTGTGTGATGGACTTGGCGGGCATGCCTGCGGGGAAATAGCATCGGAGCTGGTCGCAGAAAGCATAGCAAAGGGATTTGAAAAACAGGGCTACTATGCCGGATTTTTCAAGGATGCATTGGAACAGGCACAAAAAGAATTACTGGAAGAACAGGTGCGGCGGGATCTGTGCAACTCCATGAAGACAACGGCAGTTGTGCTTGTAATCACACCGGACCTGATACAGTGGGCGCATATCGGGGACAGCCGGTTGTATCGGATTTACGAGAATGGAACAAAATATCAGAGAACGCGTGACCATAGCTTAGTACAGATTCTATGCGATACCGGAGAGATCAGGGAATCCGAGATCCGTACGCACGAGGATCGGAACAAGCTGCTGCGTGCGATGGGCGCACAGTGGGGGACGAAAACGTATGATATAAGTGCGGTTGTGGAGCGCGGAGAGACACAGGCGTTTGTGTTGATGACGGATGGTTTCTGGGAGTATGTCTATGAGGAAGAGATGCTTGCCACATACAAGGAAGCGTCCTCTGCACAGGCTTGGTTAGATGCAATGGGAAAATACGTGCTGAAGCGGGCAGACATGACAAAGACGGATAATTATTCTGCAATCGTTGTCCGCGTGGAGGAATAAAGAAGATGTTTCGGGCAGTTGTATTTGATATGGATGGTGTCATTACGGACACGGAAAAATTATACAGGAGATTTCAGTTAGAGGAAGGCAAGAAGCTGGGAATCCCGGATGATGTGATGGTCGTTGCCTGCGAGCGTATCGCGGGTGGCACGAAGTACACAAACAAGAAGAGCTTTGAAGATGTCGTCGGTATGGGAATTGATTATTTTGATTTTCGGGAAGCGGTCGTGAACAAGCTGGACGCGCATATCCGGGCACACGGTGTGGAACTAAAGCCGGGCGTCGCAGATACATTAAAATATCTGAAAGAAAAAGGTGTTAAGGTTGGACTTGCAACTTCTACGGTGCGTGAACGTGCCACGGGATATCTGAAGGCGCATCATATTGACCGGTATTTTGATGAGCTGGTGTTCGGAGATACGGTTGCACATGGTAAGCCTGCACCGGATATTTACCTGAAAGCGTGTGAGATGCTGGATGTAAGACCGGAGGAGGCAATCGCCGTGGAGGATTCCATCAACGGAATCGTATCGGCGGGGCGTGCCGGCATGTATCCGGTTATGGTGATCGATCTGATCGAGCCGAACGACACCACGAAACAATACGCTAAGAAAGTATATGAATTCGGACGCATCGACCGTCTGAAGGAGTTAATATAGTGTCGAACAAGACTACTATGTAGATGGAAGATGTATGTAGATATGATTCTAAGACAGACCGTTGAAGCACGCTGGCACTTAACGAACGTAGTGAGTTTAGTACCATTGCGTGCTGAACCGAGCGAGAGCGTGTCTGTGTAGAATCATATCTACATACATCTTTGGAATAAAATATATCTTGTTCGATACGAGAATAATATGGAGGATAGAGAGATGAGTAACATGAATTTGCTGGTTGTTATTTTGAAACATGAGGATCTGGTAAGCGAGATCTGCAAGGAACTGGTAGAAGAAGGGATTCATGGAGGTACGATCGTTGATGGTACCGGTATGGCGAGTGTTGTCGAGAAGATGGATGACCTTCCGATCTTTGGAATGCTTCGTTCCATCCTTGCGGATGATGACGATCATGAAGTGGTAAAGATGATGTTCTTTGTCGTAGATGATGAAGAAATGAAGAAGGCACGCAAGACGATCAACGATGTGATCGGACTGGACAAGCCGAACACCGGAATTATGTTTGCACTTCCGGTATCATTTGTGGAAGGCTTGGGTGCGTAATCATGGATTTGAATATATTAACGTATTTGGGAATCATGCTGCTGGCAGCATTGATTGCGGGTAAGATTGTCAAACAGATGCGACTCCCGAACGTAACCGGATACCTGGTGATTGGACTTTTAATCGGTCCAAACTGTCTGAAGCTTCTGAGTGAAGAACTGATTGATCATATGGATTTGGTTACAGAGCTTGCTCTTGGCTGTATCGCATTTTCAATTGGCGCAGAGTTTAAGATGTCATTCCTTAAAAAGGTCGGAAAAGCACCGATTGTCATCGGAATCACAGAGGGCATGGGGGCTGTATTTGTAGTAGATACTATTTTGCTGCTGCTTGGATATGATGTCAGTTTTGCACTTGCACTTGGCGCGATTGCATCTGCAACAGCTGCAGCATCCACAATGATGATCGTGAAGCAGTATAAGACGAAAGGACCGGTCACGAATACACTGCTTCCGGTTGTTGCACTGGACGACGCAGTAGCACTTGTTGCGTATGGACTTTCCATGGCAGTTGCCAATGTTATAAGTTCGAGCGGAAGCGCACCGGTGGGTAAGCTTTTGATTGCTCCGTGTATTGAGATTTTTGGAGGCCTGTTGTTTGGTGCAGTACTTGGCGTGATCATGACGCTGCTTGTAAAAGTTTATACCGGACGTGGAAACCGGCTTGCAATCACAATCATGATGATCTGTCTGTGCGTGGGCGTTTCTGATATGGTAGGATTTTCGTCATTGCTTGCATGCATGATGCTTAGTACGATCTTTGCGAATATTTCAAAGCAGAACGACAAGATCTATGAGCCGCTGGACCGGATCACGCCACCGATTTACATGATGTTCTTCATCTTGTCCGGAGCATCGCTGGATGTCACGGTCATTGTATCTGTCGGAGTTGTTGGAGCGGTCTATGTCGTAGGTCGTATCATTGGTAAAGCGCTGGGGGCAGCGTTCGGGGCGAAGATCTCGAAGGCGCCGAAGGTTGTCCAGAAATGGCTTGGTCTGACGCTTGTGCCGCAGGAGGGCGTGGCGATTGGTCTTGCCACATCGGCAGGTAAATCGCTGCCACAGTATGCCGCGCAGATCCAGACGATCGTGTTGTGTGGTGTTGTTATCTACGAGCTGATAGGACCTGTCATTACGAAGCTTGCATTGAAGAAGGCAGGGGAACTCGTGGAGGAACCAAAGAAAAAAGCCAGTGCGAAAGCGTAAATAAGTGAAATAGAAAGTAATAAACGCAACTCATTTTTCATATATATAACCAAAGCAAGTGGGTATGGCGGTCTGCCACACCGGACGAATGGGAGTCTATATGGAAAAACGGGTTGCGTTTTGTGTTTTAAAGGCACTGGTTGCAGCGTACATTGTGACCGGGCTTTTGCTTTTAATTCTGGCATTTGCATTGTATAAGCTGGGATTGAGTGAGAATGTTGTAGAACTGGGTGTTGTGTTTATCTATCTGCTGTCGAGTGCCATCGGCGGATTCTTCATCGGTAAATGCATGGAAGTAAAGCGGTTGTTGTGGGGCGTGTTGCTCGGATTGTTCTATGCGGTGCTCCTGCTTGTGTTATCTTTGATCGTGCGTGGAAATGCACAGGGAATCATACAATCCGGGTTGCTTAATATATTGATCTGCCTCGGTGGAGGGGCAATCGGTGCATTTCTGTCATAAAACATGGCAGAAATGCGTATTTACAAGTAGAATGTAAAAAAATAATGATGACAAATGACAGGACATGTGATAAAATATCCATTAATAATGCTAGTAGGAGGCGATAAAGATGAAGAGAATCAAAACTTTGACAGAAAAGACAATGAAGAGCACTGTAGTTAAGGGTGGTTGCGGCGAATGCCAGACATCTTGCCAGTCAGCATGTAAGACAAGCTGTACAGTTGGTAACCAGAGCTGCGAGAACAACTAATTACAGATAAAGAAAGTGTAATAC
>OIFY01000058.1_pt1 | contig 25876 bp, 19 predicted proteins | sample 1581901 | NCBI WGS metagenome assembly OIFY01 (sample SAMN04414077, study PRJEB24778) | human gut metagenome | material: faecal | host: Homo sapiens | reverse complement strand
GTTAAATAAAGAATATTGTGGTGACGTAGCTTTTGTCATGAAGAAGAGTCCCTCTGAAAATGAGAGATACGTTACAACCTGTACCTGTGGCACACCGAGACCAGAGAAGAAAATCGTAAAGAATTCTTGTACAGACGAAGAATAAAACAAGTGACAAATTCCGCCGAAGAGGTTATAATAAAACGAGCTGGCGTCCTACGCCAAATAGATTACGGAGGAAAGAAAAATGACAAATTGGAAAAATCTTGATACTTTGGATTCTTACAAGGCACTCAAAGCTTGTAAGGGCAGTGTAGATCTCACAACTGTTATGGCTGGTGAGAGCGGTGCAGACCGTGCGAAGAATTACAGCGTACCGATGGCAGAGAAGCTTACTTACAACTTCGCTGCAAAGGAAGTGGATGACACAGTTTTGGAGAAGCTTGCAGCCCTTGCCAAGGAAGCAGAGCTTGTTGACAAGTTCCAGGAGCTTTATAATGGTGCCGTTATCAATACAGGAGAGAACCGTCTGGTTCTTCATCAGATGACACGCGGTCAGCTTGGCGAGCCAGTCAAGGCAGATGGCGCGGATAAGAGAACATTTTACGTAGAGCAGCAGAACCGTATTGCAGAGTTTGCAAATAAGGTACACAATGGCGAGATCACAAATGCAGCTGGCGAGAAGTTCACAACGGTTGTACAGATCGGTATCGGTGGTAGTGACCTTGGTCCTCGTGCAATGTATCTTGCACTTGAGAACTGGGCAAAGAAGAACGGCACATTCAAGATGGATGCGAAGTTCATCAGCAACGTAGATCCGGATGATGCGGCAGCAGTTCTTGCATCTACCGATGTAGCACATGCAATCTTCGTACTTGTATCAAAGTCTGGTACAACCTTGGAGACACTTACAAATGAGTCCTTCGTGAAGGACGCGCTTGCAAAGGCAGGTCTGGATGCTTCTAAGCATATGATTGCAGTTACAAGTGAGACATCTCCACTTGCAAAGAGCGATGATTACCTTGCAGCATTCTTTATGGATGATTATATTGGCGGTCGTTATTCTTCTACATCAGCCGTTGGTGGTGCCGTACTTTCGCTGGCATTTGGCCCGGATGTATTTGCACGTTTCTTAAATGGTGCAGCCGCAGAAGATGAGACAGCAAAGAATACAGATATCAGGAAGAATCCGGCTATGCTTGATGCATTGATCGGTGTTTACGAGCGTAACGTACTTGGTTACCCTGCAACAACCGTTCTTCCATACTCACAGGCACTGAGCCGTTTCCCTGCACATCTGCAGCAGCTTGATATGGAGTCCAATGGTAAGTCTGTAAACCGTTTTGGTGAGCCGGTTGATTACCCGACAGGTCCAGTGATCTTCGGTGAGCCGGGAACAAACGGACAGCATTCCTTCTATCAGCTGTTACATCAGGGAACTGACATTGTTCCATTGCAGTTTATTGCATTCAAGAACAGCCAGATCGGCACGGATGTAGAGATTCAGGGAAGCACAAGCCAGAAGAAGCTCTGCGCAAATGTTGCTGCACAGATCGTAGCATTTGCATGTGGTAAGAAGGATGAGAACAGCAACAAGAACTTCAAGGGTGGTCGTCCATCTTCTATCATTATCGGTGAGCAGCTTGATCCAGAGACACTTGGTGCACTGCTTGCACATTTCGAGAACAAGGTTATGTTCCAGGGATTCCTGTGGAACATCAACAGCTTCGATCAGGAAGGTGTTCAGCTTGGTAAGGTACTTGCAAAGAAGGTACTTGCACACGAGACAGATGGTGCGTTGAAGGTATTCAGTGATCTGCTTAACATCTAATCGATAATAGATTATAAAGGACATGAGACTTTTATTGTATTCCTACAATAAAAGTCTCTTTTGTCTACCTAAATCAAATTAAAGAAACACAGGGGAATAAGAATGGAAGTGAAAGAGAAAAATCCAAATAGAATAATCAAATTATGCGTTATTATAGGACTCCTATTGATTACCTTGGTAATGGGTGTGTATATGATAAATGTGGCATATCACAAAATCGACAATCCAAACAGTGTGGATGCGTATTTTATATTACACTGTATTGCATATGGATTGTTGTTTGTATTGTTGGCGTTTGTCAGCATTCAGGCGATGTTTGGCACAAAGTGTAAGACTTCCTTTGAGAAACTTTTTCTGCCAATGATTATTGTACTTGGATTTTTGTATTTGCTTATTATTCCGATTATGGTAGTTCCAGATGAGTATGTACACATATACACGGCATATGACATGTCGGATGTTATGATGGGAACGCACGATGCGGAAACTGTCATGATGCGGCAGGCGGATAACGAACATATGTATAATGCACGGGGAATTACAAAAGAAGATTACAATAGTCAATATGAGGGGCTGTTTCAGCGACCGGAAAAAATGAATCTGATAAAGACAGCACATGTTTCAACGCAGTCTCCACGTTATCTGTATATTTTATCCGGACTTGGAATTACAATTGGACGATTGTTAGGGACGAGTACAACTATGTTGTATTTGCTTGGACGATTGATGAATTTGCTTGCTTTTATAGCGGCAGCTTATTATGCGATAAAACGGATTCCATTTGGAAAAGGAATCGTTATGGTATGGGCGCTTTTGCCAATTACATTGCAACAGGTATGTTCTTTTTCCTATGATTCGCAGTTGTTTGCTTTATGTATTCTTGTAATAGCGACAACAATGTCAGCAGTTTACGGACAGGAAACAAATCGGAGATCGAAGCTTGTAAATAATATTGTTATGGTATTGAGCAGCTTATTATTGCTACCATGTAAAGGCTTTTCTCTGTTGCCATTGGTTGTATTGCCGCTGATGTTGATCCCTCGAATTCTGCAACAGCACAAAGATAAGGTGGATGCGGTCAAACAGAAAATTAAACCTTGGATGAAGGTGCTTATGATTGTCATTGCAGGTATATTTGTAGTGGCTTGTGTGATGGTTCTGGTTCTCGTGGTTCGGCGCTGGCTACAACCAGAAAATATTAACAGTACTCATATTGCATGGTCCGATTCCAAAGGGTATACAATGGGGTATTTCTTAAAAAATCCGATCCAATTTTTTGAAATATTACTCAATACGCTTTGGTATGAATCAGGAAAGCATATCCAGCAGATGTTGGGAAGCTATCTTGGATGGCTTGATATTGAAGTTCCACTGGTGTTTGTAATAGGATTTTTATTGTTGCTGTTATATGTTTCTATGCGGAAAGAAAACGAAGAACAGTTGATAACAGTGGGAGACCGGATTTGGATGCTTTTGGTGTTTGTCGGCGTCATTGGGCTGGCAGTTGCAGCGATGCTTTTATATTGGACGCCATATCAATTTGTTGTGGTAGCAGGTGTACAGGGAAGATATTTCCTTCCGGCACTTGTGGTTGGTTTGCTTGCAGTTCGGACAAAACGGACATGTGTATCAAGAAATGCAGATCAATATGCTGCTATGTGGACGGTGTTTTTACAGATGTATGTGATAACAGCAATATTCCGGGCAGTGAACAACGTATAGTTCAATCTATGAGAGAAGAAGTAGGAGTATAAAAATATGGGTCAGATAAAAAGAGTGCTTTCTTTTTCAAAAAGAATGATGCGCTGTCTGGGTAAAGAAGGATGGCATGTATTTTGTTATAAGTTAAATCATCGTCTACACAAGAAAAATGAATATGACATGTGGATGCTGCAAAATGAACAGCAATATAAAGAGCCAGAACAGGAGTTGGAATATAAACCGCTCATCTCGGTTGTTGTGCCAGTATATAATGTGGAACCACAGATGTTAACGGCATGCATTCAATCTGTGCAGAATCAGACATATGATAATTGGGAGTTGTGCCTTGTAGATGATTGTTCAACCGATGCACGTGTCAGAGAGACTTTGCGGCAATTTGAAGGAGTGGAGCGCATTAAAATAAAATACCGCAGTGAGAATGGACATATATCCAGAACCACAAACGATGGAATTGCAATGGCAGAGGGCGAATTTGTTGCGCTTTTGGATTGTGATGATCTGTATGCAGAAAATGCACTGTATGAAATTGTGAAAAAGCTAAATGAAGATCATACACTGGATTTTATTTACAGCGATGAGGACAAATTATCTGAGGATGGGACAAAAAGAAGGAATCCGTTTTTTAAGCCGGATTGGTCTCCAGATACATTTATGTCTTTGATGTATACCTGCCATTTGGCGGTGTATCGCAAATCCTTGCTGGACGAAATGGGCGGTTTGCGTGTAGGCTTGGAAGGTTCGCAGGACTATGATCTTGTTTTGCGGGTGATGGAGAAGACGAATCGTATAGGGCATGTGCCAAAAATCCTTTATCATTGGCGGGAACGTGAAGAGTCTACGGCAAATGATATATCGGCAAAGCCATATATTATTGAAACGACAAAGAAGGCGAAGCTCGAAGCCCTGGAGCGAAGAGGCGTTAAAGGGCATCTGGAATATATCAAAGATATAGTGATGTTCCGCGTGGTTTATGAAGTTGTGGGAAATCCGAGAGTAAGCATTATTATTCCGTCTAAGGATAATTATGACATTTTAAAGCAATGTCTGACGTCCATTCGAAAGGAAACGAAATATCAAAATTATGAAATCATTGTTGTGGACAATGGCAGTGCAGAAGAAACACATGCGAAATATACACAAATGTGTAAAGAATTGGATTGCAAATATCATTACGCGCCAATGGAGTTTAATTTTTCAAAGATGTGCAACATTGGGGCACATCTGGCAGATGGACAGTTTCTTCTGTTTTTAAATGACGATATTCGTGTTGAGGGAGCGGAATGGCTGGAACGGATGCTGGGACATGCACAGCAGCCACATACAGGTGCGGTTGGATGTAAATTAATTTACCCAAATACGAATTTGATACAGCATGTAGGTGTTGTCAGTTTTATGGTTGGACCAGGACATGCATTTCAACGGATTAACGACGATTTGAATTGTTATTGGGGACGAAATAAGCTGGAATATAATTACAGTGCGGTGACCGGTGCGTGTCTTATGATTGACCGGAATAAATATGATCAGGTGGGTGGTTTTTCGGAACAGTTACCGGTGGCATATAACGATATTGACTTATGTTTTAATTTAGTAGAAGCAGGATATTATAATGTTGTGCGAACAGATGTCCGTTTATACCATTATGAATCTGTCAGCCGTGGCTATGACGCTGTATCCCCAGAAAAAGCCGCCAGACAGCAACGGGAAATGAAAAAATTGTATGATCGTCATCCGGAATTTAAGGGGTATGATCCGTGTTATAACCCAAATCTGATTGGAAACAGTGATAACTTCTCGTTACGGCTGTTGAAAGTAAAGGAAATCGAAACGCCTGAGGAAACGCAACAGGTGCTTGTTGAAAAAGGAAGTCTGCAATACAAGGTGGAAGAGTTTACAGATGAAGCAGTCGTAAAAATCAGTGGTTGGGCCTTGAATCGAAAAACATTGCGTGCGGGAACGCTCAATATTGTTTTAACAGGACAGGACAAGCAACAGTACATTGTAAAATCAGAGCGACTGTACAGACCAGATGTCCGGGATGCGTTTGGTAAGCGAAGGTTAGCATTTGCTGGTTTTGAGGCTGCATTTATAAAGCAGAATCTACCTAAACAGCATTATGAGGTATCTCTTGTGCTGGATGGAGATGCCTGTATGGTTGGGAGTATTGTAGTTGCATAAAAGTTATGGAAAATACACTTGCATTTTAAACCGGGTTAGTATATACTAACTTATAGTTAGGTCTGGCTAACCTAGCGCGTGTAAATCATTTCGGAACTTCTGCTTCTGAACGAGGAGAGACCGTCAGAAGCAAGAGACTCCGTTAAAATGCAAATTGAAAGGAGTACATAACAATGGATTATTTAGAAATTGAAAAGGTTATTGGCCGTGAGATCTTGGATTCCAGAGGAAATCCAACGGTAGAGGCGGAGGTTTATCTGGCAGATGGAACCATCGGAAGAGGTACTGCACCAAGTGGTGCATCCACTGGAGAGTTCGAGGCACTGGAGCTTCGTGATGGCGATAAGAGCCGTTACCTTGGCAAGGGTGTCACAAAGGCAGTTGAAAATATCAATACAATTATCAATGATGCAATCGAGGGTATGGATGCATCAGATATCTATGCAGTGGATCAGGCTATGATTCAGGCAGATGGAACAAAGGACAAGTCTAAGCTTGGTGCGAATGCGATTCTTGCAGTATCTATCGCATGCTGCCGTGCAGCAGCAACATCCCTTGATATTCCACTGTATCGTTTCCTTGGTGGCGTATCTGGAAATCGTATGCCAGTTCCAATGATGAACATCGTAAACGGTGGATGTCATGCACTTTCTTCTGGACTTGATGTACAGGAGTTCATGATCATGCCGGTTGGCGCTCCATCGTTCAAAGAGTGTCTGCGTTGGTGTGCAGAAGTTTTCCATGCATTGGCTGCAATTTTGAAAGAGCGTGGACTTGCAACATCCGTTGGTGATGAGGGTGGATTTGCACCTGCTTTGAAGTCCGATGAGGAGGCAATCGAGACAATTCTCGAAGCTGTAAAGAGAGCAGGCTATGAGCCGGGCAAGGATTTCAAGATTGCTATGGATGCAGCTTCTTCTGAGTGGAAGAGCGAAAAAGGAAAGGGCTACTACAAGCTTCCGAAAGCGGGTACAGAGTATACTGCTGAGCAGTTGATCGAGCATTGGGCAGCACTTTGCGAGAAGTATCCAATCATCTCAATCGAGGATGGTCTGGACGAAGAGGACTGGGAAGGCTGGCAGAAGCTGACTGCAAGACTTGGTGGCAAGGTTCAGCTTGTTGGCGATGACCTGTTCGTAACAAATACAGAGAGACTGGCAAAGGGAATTGAGCTTGGCGCCGGAAATGCAATCCTGATCAAGCTGAATCAGATTGGATCTGTTTCTGAGACATTGGAAGCAATCAAGATGGCACACAAGGCTGGATACACAGCAATCAGCTCACACAGATCTGGTGAGACTGCCGATACAACGATTGCAGATCTTGCAGTTGCACTTAACACATGTCAGATCAAGACGGGTGCACCTTCTCGTTCTGAGCGTGTTGCAAAGTACAACCAGTTGCTCCGTATTGAGGAAGAACTTGGCGCAAGCGCTGTATATCCAGGAATGAAAGCATTTAATGTAAAGCAGTAATAGAAATCTGCCGATATATAGAATAGAAGAAAGAAAAAAAGTCGTCGGACTGGGACTTGGATTCCCGGCTCGGCGGCTTTTCCGTTTTAAGAATTAAGATAATTAAAATACAACAACTAACAGCATCTTGAACTGTTCTGCACCATAGACGGCATGTGGATGCTTGGCTGGCATTACGATGGATTCACCTTCGTGCAGGAAATATTCGACACCATCGATCGTGATTCTGCCGACACCATCTAAGCAGGTAACAAATGCATCGCCACCGGACTCGTGTGTGCTGATCGCCTCGTCCTTGTCAAAGGCAAATAATGTGATAGATACGGCGTCATTCTGGATGAGTGTCTTGCTGACAACCTGTCCCTCCTGATAAGTAACCTGATCCTTCAATACATGTACTTCTGATTTGGAAATATTCTTAATAAGATTCATAAAAATGTATTCCTTTCTTTTTTAAAATCCATGTTTGGACATATAAAGTATATCATAAACTCTATTATACCCCGTATATTTAATATGAAAACAGTAAAAACTTTAGAAATTGAGGGAAAAATGTTTTCAAAAGCTGGAAAAATGTGTAATATAGAAAACATGTTGTTAAAATAAAATAAAGGAGAGTAGGAAACATGTGGGAAGCAATTAATAGCTTTTTGACAAAAGTAGATGATTTCGTCTGGGGTCCGCCGCTTATGATTTTGATCATTGCAGGTGGAATCCTTCTTACCATCCGTATGGGTGTGCTGCAGGTTCGTAAACTGCCACTTGCCCTGAAATGGATGGTGAAAAATGAGGAAGAGGGCGAAGGAGAGGTAACTTCGTTCGGTGCACTCTGTACGGCGCTTTCAGCGACGATCGGAACCGGAAATATCGTCGGCGTCGCAACAGCGATCGGAGCCGGTGGCCCGGGTGCTCTGTTCTGGATGGTGCTTGCTGCATTCTTCGGAATGGCAACCAAGTACGCAGAGGGACTCCTTGCAGTTAAGTATCGTGTGGTGGATGCAGACAATCATGCACTCGGTGGACCGTTCTACTATATCGAAAAAGGTATGGGAACAAAGTGGAAATGGCTTGCGAAGATCTTTGCATTCTTCGGTATCTGTGTAGGATTGTTCGGTATCGGAACATTCTCACAGGTGAATGGTATTGCATCGGCTGTCGAGGGATTCTTCGATCCGAATGAATCATGGAGCGTAGAGATTCCTGGAATCGGTACATATTCATGGACAGTCGTAATTGCATCTTTAATCCTGAGTGTCTGCGTGGCACTTGTGTTGATCGGTGGTATCAAGCGTATTGCAAATGTATCCCAGATCGTCGTTCCATTTATGGCAGTGCTTTATGTTCTGCTTTGTCTGGTGCTTCTCATCTGCAATATCAAAGAGATTCCGGATGCGTTCGTAACAATCGTAAAGGGCGCATTCAATCCAAAGGCAGTGACCGGTGGTGTGGTTGGTACGATGATCGTTGCAATGCAGAAGGGTGTTGCAAGAGGTATCTTCTCAAATGAATCCGGTCTTGGTTCTGCACCAATCGCTGCAGCCGCAGCAAAGACAAAGGAGCCGGTACGTCAGGGCCTGGTTTCCATGACGGGTACATTTATTGATACAATCATCATCTGTACGATGACAGGACTTTCTATCGTATTGACAGGTGCTTGGCAGCAGGAAGGCTTAGAGGGTGTACAGGTAACGACCTACGCATTCCAGAAGGGACTTCCGATTTCCGAGCAGGTAGCTGCATTCCTGTTGATGCTTTGTCTGGTATTCTTCGCATTTACAACGATTCTTGGATGGGATTACTATTCGGAGCGTTGTCTGGAATACCTGTCAGGCAAGCACAAGAAGGCAATCCTTGTATATCGTTGGTTATATATCTTGGCAGTATTCATCGGACCATACATGACAGTAAAGGCAGTATGGACGATCGCAGATATCTTCAACGGATTGATGGCGATTCCAAACATGATCGCAATCTTCGCTTTGAGTGGTGTGGTTGTGAAGGAGACAAAGGACTTCTTCAAACGCCATGCAGAGCAGAATCAGTTTAAGTAAATAACATGATTTTGAAACAGGTGTGCTGTATTGTTGCGGCATGCCTGTTTTTTGCATAAATAAGACTTCACACTTTTTTCACAATTTTTATTAGCACTCACTATTGACGAGTGCTAATAAGTGTGTTATAGTACACCTAGAACATGAGGGAAGACCTAGAGAAGGGAACCCGAGTGGGAAGGAAAGTTGATATTGTAATTGCAATTAAATAGTGAATGGATGCCGTCAAGAAACATAGATTGCAATTACTGAGTGAAGTATAAAAGGAGGTATGGCTTATGTTGATGCCAAGTTTATTTACAAATAGTTTTATGGATGATTTCTTTGATACACCAAGTTTTGGTGTTTATAAGTACGATGCACCGGCTCAGAATCTGATGAGTACCGATGTGTTCGAGAAGGAAGATGGTTACGAGATTGATATGAACCTTCCGGGATTCAAGAAGGAAGATGTAACCGGAGAAGTAAAGGATGGTTACCTGATCATCAAGGCTTCGACAAAGAACTCAAAGGATGAGAAGGATGCCAAGGGCAAATACATCCGTAAGGAACGTTATGAAGGTTCCTGCAACAGATCCTTCTATGTGGGCGATGCGATCACACAGGATGATATCAAGGCAAAATTCGAGGATGGTGTCTTGAAGATCTCTGTTCCAAAGAAGGAAGCAAAGCCACAGGTGGAAGAGAAGAAATTCATTGCCATCGAAGGATAATTTAAAATAGCTAGCCAGACGATTTTTCGTTTCCCCTCTCTTACTGGGCGGTCACAGGATGTGGCCGCCCTTTTAGCGTTCATAAATGTTAATTGTGCATGTGACCGCTAGGCGGATTGGCAGATCCTAGCTGCGGTGGGAGTCCTCCGTTCAGACAGGCATTGCCGTGCGACATTCATATCGTTGAATGGAATCCGCTTATCCCGGCAAACAATAAATTCTTCGTGCCCTTTTCCAAGGATCAGAAGAATGTCGTCCATATCTAACAGGGAGATTCCCTTTCGAATAGCGTCCTTCCGGTCATGTACGATTTCGTAGTTATCGTAAGAAAGCCCGGATGTCATATCATGGTAGATCTGTGCCTGATCTTCATAATGAGGATCGTCGTGCGTCATTATAACGTAATCAGCATGCTTGCAGGCAATCGCGGACATCTTCGCACGTTTATCCCGGTCTCTTTCACCAGTGCATCCAAACACGACATAAATACTGCCGGAGGTAAGTGCACGTGCGGCAGTCAGAACCTTGCTCATGGCGTCTGGCGTATGTGCGTAGTCTACCATGATCAGATTATTTCCTGTGTGGATACATTCGGTTCTGCCCTTTGGAAGTGTAAGTGCTGCGGCTGCCTGTGCGATGGTGGCACTGTCAAACTGCTCCAGTGTCAGAATCACAACGGAAGCCATCAGATTGTAGATATTGTAAGTGCCGATCAGATTGGTCGAGAAGTTCTGGGTAAATGCAGGGCACTGTACCGAGAATTCTGTATGTTCCTTGTCTGCGGCATCCAAAGCTACATTGAAATCTCCGCCGGTAAAGCCGAAGGTTACATTCTCATTTTCTTCAAGCAGAAAATAGTGCTTGTAGGAATCGTCATAGTTGATGATCGCTTTGCCGGATGGCTTTAACATGCGGAATAATTCCTGCTTTGCAAGGGCATAGCGTTCCATCGTCTTGTGGAAATCCAGATGATCCTGTGTCAGGTTTGTGAAGACCGCATAGTCAAACTGCAACGTCTCGACACGGTGATTTGCAAGTCCCTGACTGCTTACTTCCATGACAACATACTCACAGCCGAGCGACAGGCATTGCAGCAGAATCGCGTACAGATCATAGATATCGGGGGTCGTGTTCGCGAGACTGCGGATCTTCTCGCCGACGTAGAAGCCGATTGTGCCAATATAGCCACATTTTCTGCCAAGCTTATTCAACATCTGGTGAAGCAGAAATGCTGATGTAGTTTTTCCGTTTGTACCGGTGATGCCGATCAGCTTGAGTTTGCTGATTTTGTCGTAGTAAGTATCTTTCAGATAATTGACCAGATATGCTCTGGTATCCTCGACGATACAGGTTTCCACCTCGTAGCTTCCTTCCTCGCAGATGATCTTCGCTGCGCCGTTTTCAATTGCCTGTCGGATATAGGCATGTCCGTCGTGGTCGATGCCGCGCAGTGCCACAAAAGTGTCGCCCTTTTCGATTTTTCTTGAGTCTATTTTTACGTTCATTTATCTCCCTGTCTTTCCTGAAAATATGTGTCCGGATTTCCTAAAATCCCCTGTTAACATAACATACCAAATAATTGCATCAAAGTTGCATCAAAAGTGTAACGAAGTTGCAAAATAAATATTTATAGTTTGTATAATTTTGTAAATGATTATATAAATAACGTACGAATCCGCTGGTTTTATGATGCTGTTTGAAATATTTATTATTTACAAAACATATGTTCTATACTAAAATAAAAACAGTATGTGAAATAAGACACGGATTTATCTATGTGGAGTGACGGTATGCGGCAGTATATAGCAATTGATCTGAAATCATTTTATGCGTCGGTGGAGTGCGTGGAGCGGGGATTGAACCCGCTCACAACGAACCTCGTCGTAGCAGATGAGAGCCGGACAGAGAAGACAATCTGTCTGGCTGTTTCGCCATCCCTGAAATCCTATGGCATATCGGGGCGGGCGCGCTTGTTCGAAGTTGTGCAGCGGGTAAAAGAGATCAACCGTCAGCGGCTGGCATTTGCACCGGGGCGGGAATTTAACGGATCGTCATATGAAAATCTGAAGGTGAAAGCGGATCCAAGGCTGGCGCTGGACTATATTGCGGCGAAGCCGCGGATGGCACATTACATGGAATACAGTACGCGCATTTACGATATCTACCTGAAATATGTCGCGCCGGAGGATATGCATGTCTATTCGGTGGATGAGGTGTTCATTGATGCGACGACATACCTGAATACCTATCAGATGACAGCAAGACAGCTTGCAGAGACAATGATACGGGATGTCTATGAAACGACAGGAATCACGGCGACGGCGGGGATTGGAACGAATCTGTATCTGGCAAAGATTGCGATGGATATCGAGGCGAAGCATATGCAGCCGGATGAACGTGGCGCGCGGATTGCGGAGCTTGATGAGATGAGCTACCGCAGATTGTTGTGGAACCATGAACCGCTGACGGATTTCTGGCGTGTGGGGGCGGGTTACCAGAAGAAGCTGCATGCACAGGATCTGTATACGATGGGAGATATTGCCCGGTGTTCACTGGGCGGAGAAGATGATTACTATAACGAAGATCTGCTGTATAAGCTTTTCGGGGTGAATGCAGAGCTGCTGATCGACCATGCATGGGGCTATGAACCGTGTACGATCGCAGAGATTAAGGCGTACCGCCCGGAGAGTAATAGCATTAGTTCGGGGCAGGTGTTGCAATGCCCGTATACATGTGAGAAAGCACGTGTGGTTGTACAGGAAATGACAGAGGGACTGGTGCTGGAACTGGTTGAAAAGGGGCTTGTCACAAATCAGATGGTACTTACAGTTGGCTATGATATCGAGAATCTGTCTGGGGGAGCAAATGGGTATCACGGTGAGGTGACGCGTGACCGCTATGGGCGGAAGGTGCCGAAGCACGCACACGGGACAGAGAATCTGGACAGTTATACATCGTCAACAAGCAGGATTGAGGCGGCGGTGCTTCGCTTATATGACCGGATTGTGGATGAGAATCTGCTTGTGCGGCGGATGTATGTGGTAGCCAATCATGTGATCCGGAAGGAAGATGTGAAGGAAGAGACTTCTGGATTTGAACAGATGGATTTATTTACCGATTATGCGGCGTTGGAAAAGGAGAAGGAAGCAGAGAAAGAAAAGGAAGCAAAAGAAGCGCAGATTCAGCAGGCATTGCTTGCAATCAAACATAAATACGGTAAAAATGCAGTTCTACGTGGAATGAATTTCCGCGAGGGCGCAACGGCGCGTGACAGGAATAATCAGATCGGAGGACATAAGGCGTGAGACGGGATTACAGTGATATCATCGACCGGGAACGCCCGGTGTCGAAGAAGCATCCGCCGATGGATCGGATGATGCGTGCGGCGCAGTTTGCCCCATTTGCAGCGCTTACGGGACATGATGAAGCGGTGCGGGAGACGGCACGGCTGACAGAGGAAGAGATCGAACTTGATGAGTATGAGGTTGCGGAACTAAACCGGAAGCTGCAGTGGTTAGCGGAGCACAAGGATACGGAAGTAGCGGTCGTACATTTTGTGAAGGATGCGAAAAAAGAGGGCGGTGCCTATGTGAAGGACACCGGAATTCTGAAGAAAATAGATGAACATACGCATACACTTGTGTTAGTATGTGAACAGGAAGAAGTGCAGATAGATATATGGAAAATAATAGAAATTTTAATCTGATTTTAATCTTTCCTACCTTATAGATTAATTTTGGTGCCGTAAGATAAGGACACAATCAAGAACAGCAAAGAACAAATCACAAAACCGCTGTTACAGAAAATGGAGGATATCAGATATGGATCAGTTAGAAAAGGTAGAAAAAATCAGAGAGAAAACAGGCGTCAGTTATGAGGATGCCAAGAGTGCACTCGAAGCATGTAATTATGATCTGCTCGATGCGATCGTGTATTTAGAGAAGCTTGGAAAGATCAAGGCACCGGAGGTTGGCACTTATACGACGACTCCGCAGGAGACATCGAACGAGCTGGCACAGGCACAGGCTGCCTACGAGCAGTCTTGCAAGAAGAAAACATTCGGTGAGCGTATGGATGAGTTCTTCGCGTGGGTAGGCGATATCATCAAGAAGGGCTGCGAGAAGAACTTCATCATTGAGCGTAAGGGTGAGCGTTTTATGCGGATGCCGATCATCATATTCATACTGCTTTTGATCTTCGCATTCTGGATCTGTGTACCACTTTTGATCATCGGACTCTTCTGCGACTGCAGGTACCATTTCGAGGGTGACGCGAAAACAGTTCAGGACATCAACAACGCCTGCGATAAGGCATCCGATGCCTGCACAAATGTAAAGGACGATATCAAGAAGTAAAATCATAGGAGACGATATGAGCAGGATTTTGATTATTGAAGATGAAGCGGGCATCGCCCGTTTCGTCGAACTGGAATTAAAACATGAAGGAAATGAAGTCGAGAAGGCGGCAGACGGCAGAGAGGGCTTGGACAAAGCCCTCTCCGGTTCGTTTGACCTGATCTTACTTGATGTGATGCTGCCGGGATTAAATGGCATGGAAGTGCTGCGCAGACTCCGGCAGGAGAAGGACACGCCGGTCATTATGCTCACGGCACGCGACGCTGTGATGGATAAGGTAGCAGGGCTGGACGCTGGTGCGGATGATTATATCACGAAGCCATTTGCCATCGAGGAGCTGCTGGCGCGTATCCGCGTCGCGCTAAAGAAGCATGCGCGTACAGAGGATGCACCGACACATAAGCTGGAGGTGCTGGGTGTCTGCTTAGACGAAGACCGCCACGAGGTGACTGTGCAGGGCGAAAATGTGGAGCTTACGAACCGTGAATTCGAGCTATTGCACACGCTGATGCGGAACAAGAACATTGTACTTACCCGCGAAAAGCTCTTAAATGAAGTCTGTGGGTATGATTATGTCGGTGAGACGAACATCATTGACGTGTATGTGCGGTATCTGCGGACGAAGATCGATGACCATTTTGGAATCAAGCTGATCCAGACGGTTCGCGGAGTCGGGTATTGCATCAAGGAGTCTTAGGAGTGATTGAATGAGAGAAGAACGGACAAATCGGAAGACAACGTCTATCGCCCGGAAGATTCATGTCGGATATTGGTTCCGGCGCTTTTTTGCGTTGCTGGGACTCGATATCGTGATACTCGGAATGTTGTTTGCGACGGTACTGATATGGCGGCTTGATACGACGGATTCAGACTGGATGTCGGGGGCGAAGCCGGTGCATATTACATGGTCGGGTGATTCATATGCCACATGGACGATGACCACACAGGTTGGTAAGGACACGGATAATTTTCTGGTGCATGAGGTTCTGGATTATGCGGCTATACCGCTCATTGTGGTTGGCGCGGTGGAACTTATGATGCTCATTTCTGCGTGCTTTGGTATACGGAATATCAGACGGAAGCTGCGTCCGTTGAATGATCTTGCTGTGCGTGCGGAAGCACTCTCAAATATGAGCGGTGATGAGGTAAATCTGGAGCATCTGGAACAGGCAATCTCGAATGTCTCCGTTGATGCGAATGATATACGGATATCGACCGGGGATAAGGATTTGCAGAGCATTGAGGTGGCACTGAATAATCTGCTCGCTCGGATGCAGGAGAGTAAGCTGCAGCAGGCGCGGTTCGTGTCGGATGCATCGCATGAGCTGCGGACGCCGATCTCCGTGATTCAGGGCTATGTAAACATGCTCGACCGCTGGGGCAAAGAAGATGAAGCAGTGCTAAATGAGTCGATTGAAGCGCTCAAGAACGAATCTGACCATATGAAGGATCTGATTGAACAGCTTCTATTCTTAGCGCGCGGAGATAGTGGGCGGAATACATTGAAGCCGGTCGAAGTGGACTTAAATGACCTTGTGCAGGAGGTGTACGAGGAATCCATGATGATTGATGAGACGCATCCGTACGAATTTTCAGCCTGCCCAGGCTGTATGGTGCGTGGCGATGTTGCCATGCTGAAACAGTCTATTCGTATTTTCGTACAGAATGCGGCAAAGTATTCGGAAGGGGGCGATACGATTCATTTTACAGTCGGGCGGTCAGAGCAAGGCGTCTATTATCAGGTGCAGGATGAAGGTATCGGCATGCAGGCATCCGAGGTCGTGCATATCTTTGAGCGGTTTTATCGTTCCGATGAGGCACGCAACAGTGAGACGGGCGGATCAGGTCTTGGATTATCCATTGCAAAATGGATCGTAGATGCACATGATGGACAGATTGACGTGTTGACCAGACCGGATTTTGGAACGCGGTTCCGCGTGACATTCCCTTGTAGTAACACTGTGAATATGGTACAATAAAGTTTCAATTTTATTGTTAATAAGGAATTGCGAATATACGGGGAGTGTAAGAATTAAGGATATGAGATCTTCAAAGAAAACGCAGAAAAAAGAACGGGGTTTAAACATTATTATCGTTGGATGCGGAAAAGTTGGAAGTACGCTGGTGGAGAAGCTCAGCAAGGAATCCCATGATATTACCGTCATTGATCAGAAGAATGAGGTGATTCAGCGGATTACGGAAGACTACGATGTTATGGGCTTTACCGGAAATGGTGCGAGCTACAGCATTCAGATCGAGGCGGGTATTCAGGATGCGGATGTTCTGATTGCCGTGACGGAAAGTGATGAGTTAAATCTGCTCAGCTGTACGATCGCGAAAAAGGTCGGTGACTGTGCTACCATCGCACGTGTCCGGAACCCGGATTACAGTATGGAGCTTTCGTATCTTCGAAATCAGCTTGGACTTTCGCTGATCATTAATCCGGAGTTGGAGACTGCACGCGAGATTGCACGTCTGCTGCGTCTGCCGTCGGCCCTTGAGATCAACTCCTTTGCGCGTGGACATGCGGAGCTTGTGAAGTTCAAGATTCCGAAGGGAAATCTGCTGCACGATAAGCCGATTTCGGCGATGCATGAGTTAAACTGTGATATGCTTGTCTGTGGTGTCGAGCGGGATGGGAACCTGATTATCCCGGATGGTTCTTTCATCATGCGTGGCGGTGATGCCGTGACATTTCTTGCGACACCGACAAACAGTATGGATTTCTTCAAGAAGATCGGTGTCGATACACATAAGGTCAAAAACTGCATGATCATTGGAGGAGGAAAAACCTCGTATTATCTTGGAAAACAGCTGATTTCATCCGGTGTGGAGGTCAAGATTCTGGAGTTGGATGAGAAACGGTGTGAGGAGCTGAGCGTATTACTTCCGAAGGCACTGATCTTGCATGGCGATGGCTCGGACGAAGACCTGCTCCGTGAGGAGGGCATCGAGAGTACGGAATCGTTTGTTCCGCTGACCGGACTTGACGAGGAGAATATCCTGCTTACGTTATTTGCGAGAAAATGCTCTGACACAAAGGTGATCACGAAGATCAATCGGAGCACATTCAGTGATGTGCTTGATAGTCTGGACATCGGAAGTATCGTATATCCACGTTATATTACAGCAGAGAAGATTCTGGCGTATATCCGTGCGATGCAGAATTCGGTCGGAAGTAATATTGAGACACTGTATCATATCTTTGATAACCGGGCGGAGGCACTGGAGTTTAAGGTTGAGAAGGATTCTCCGGTAATCGGGAAACCGATCATGGAGTTGAAATTGAAGGATAACCTTCTGCTTGCCTGTCTGAACCGGAATGGTAAGGTCATTATTCCGCGTGGTCAGGATGTCATCTGCGAGGGAGATTACGTGGTCGTTGTTACAACGCACACGGGCTTTACCGATGTCAGCGATATTTTGAAATGGCAGTAAGGGAGATTTTTTTGGAGACAGATTATGAACTACTCAGTTGTTATTTATATATTAGGCTGGATCATGGAAATCGAAGCAGCATTTCTGGCTCTCCCTGGGATCGTGTCTGCGATCTATGGTGAGAAGGGCGGCTTTGCTTTTTTGTGGGTGGCACTTGGCAGTGCGGTTGCAGGTTCAGCAATTATTTTGCGGAAACCGAAGAACATGCGGTTTTATCTGCGGGAAGGTTTCGTGACGGTAGCACTTTCGTGGATTCTGATGTCTGTGATTGGATGTCTGCCGTTTGTGATCAATGGTGATATTCCGCATTTTGCAGATGCGCTTTTTGAGATGATATCAGGATTTACAACAACGGGTGCGACGGTTGTATCGGATGTGGAAGGCCTGACGAAGGGCAGCTTATTCTGGCGAAGCTTCAGCCATTGGATCGGAGGCATGGGCGTTCTTGTATTTCTGCTTGCCATCGTGCCGATGGCGGGAGGCAGCCACATGAACCTGATGAAGGCGGAAAGCCCGGGACCTTCGGTTGGAAAGCTGGTTCCGAAGGTGCGTCAGACAGCCAAATATCTGTATATTATTTATTTTGCCCTGACCATGATAGAGGTGATTTTTCTACTCTTTGGAGGAATGAATCTGTTTGAAGCTCTGACAACGTCGTTTGGAACAGCCGGAACCGGAGGTTTTGCAATCTGGAATGACGGATTCGTCAGTGTCAGCCCGTATAATCAGTGGGTCGTTACGATTTTCATGCTGCTGTTCGGTGTGAATTTCGGATTTTATTTCCTGATTCTCACAGGAAAGCTGCGGGATGCGCTGAAGTTTGAAGAGGTGCGGATTTATTTTATCATCGTGATTGCAGCGGCAGTGTTTATCTTTATTAATCTGCGGCATTTTGCATTGTATGCGCCGGCGGAAGGCATCCGGCAAGCGTTCTTCCAGGTAGCAAGTATTATCACGACAACGGGATTTGCAAGTGCGGATTTCAATCTATGGCCGGAGACTTCGAGGACAATCCTTGTGCTTTTGATGTTTATCGGTGCCTGCGCCGGAAGTACGGGCGGCGGTATCAAAGTCTCGCGGTTTATTATTGCATGCAAGTCATTTATAAAAGAAATTATTTCTTATCTGCATCCGCGTTCCGTGAAGAAGATCAAAATCGAGGGAAAACCACTCGAGCATGAGACGCTGCGGGCGACAAATGTCTATTTTATGACATATATGGTTATTTTCGCGGTATCCGTACTGCTTGTGTCGATTGAGAACAAAGATCTGGTCACGAACTTCGCGGCAGTAGCAGCGACGTTTAACAATATCGGTCCGGGGCTTTCTCTGGTTGGACCGATGGCGAATTTCGGACATTTTACGGATTTTACGAAATATATTCTGATGTTCGATATGCTGGCAGGCAGACTGGAGATTTTCCCGATGATGCTGTTGTTCTGCCCGGCTGTCTGGAAACGGAGAAGAGCCTAGTAATATAAAGATAAAGGCTGATTCAGGAGAAGATGAATCAGAGCCTTGATATTGGATATACAAAAAAGAGGAACCGGTGATGCTGGTTCCTCTTCGTGCGTTATAAGGTATATGGTTAATTACTGAAAGATTGATATAAGAATGGTATTCGTAATGGTAAACCTTATAACGTGTCTATTATACACGAATATAATAGAAAATAACAACTAAATCTTGATATTTTCGTGAGATTTTTTTGTATGTATGATATACTGAGACAACAGATGATATAGAAAACAGCAGGAGAATCAGATATGGGACGTATATATATAAATGCAATCCGTGTAATCAACAATATAAAGACATTCGGATGGCGTAATACATGTGCAAAATTAAAAAAGTACCTGCATCTTGGTTCCAACTATGTGGATTATAATAAATGGATGCATAGTCATCGGCTGACAGATAGTGAAAGACAGGAACAATGTGGACGGCATTTTGAATATCATCCGAAGTTTAGCATTTTGGTGCCATTATATGAGAGCAATTGTGACTTTCTGCGTGCGTTAATTGAGTCGGTGCAGGCACAAACCTATGGAAACTGGGAGTTATGCTTCTCGGATGGAGGAAGAAAAGAAAAATGTTTATACGATTTTTTGCAGGTATATATGCAAAAGGATCAGAGAATTCATTATATAGCTTCACAAGATGGAACGCTTGGAATAGCCGAAAATACGAATCAGGCATATACGCTTGCTACGGGAGATTATATTGTGTTTGGTGATCACGACGATTTGTTTGAGCCGGATGCACTTTATGCCTGCGTTGAGTCGCTAAATGCGAAGCGGGTGCAGGTGATTTATACCGATGAAGATAAGGTGGATGAAACAGGAGATTATTTCTTTGCACCGAATTTTAAACCGGATTTTAATATTGATTTGCTACGTTGTAATAATTATATTTGTCATATGTTTGTAGCAGAGAAGAACTTAGTGGATCAGGTGGGGTTGTTAAATCCAGCGTTTGATGGTGCGCAGGATTATGATTTTATATTCCGTTGCACGGAGCAGGCAGATGGCATTTGTCATATTCCGAAGATTCTGTATCATTGGCGGGCACATGCGGCATCGACAGCGGAAGATCCGGCAGCAAAACGTTATGCGTTTGAGGCTGGAAAACGAGCGATAGAAGCGCATTTGGCGCGACAGGGGCTGGCTGCGGAGGTTGTGGATGGAGCAGCTCCGGGGTATTATCAGGTGAGTTATCTGGTTCGGGGAGAACCGCTTGTGTCAATCGTGATTCCAAACAAGGATCATGTGGATGATTTGAAAAAATGTATTGATGCGATTGAACAACGGTCGACTTATCGGAATTATGAGATTATCATAGTAGAAAATAACAGTGTGCAACAAGAGACATTTGCATACTATGAATCACTTGTGGAAAATCCGCATATTCAGGTGTTGTATTGGCAGGAGGAATTTAATTATTCCAAAATCAATAATTTTGGTGTTGCACATACAAAGGGTAAGTATATTTTGTTGTTAAACAATGATACCGAACTGATTTCACCGGATTTTATTACTCAGATGCTTGGATATTGTCAACGCAAAGATGTAGGAATTGTTGGTGCACGGTTGTATTTTGAGGATGGCACGATTCAACATGCAGGCGTAATTGTTGGGATTGGCGGAATTGCCGGACATGCATTTTCTGCAATGGATGAGCAGGCGGGCATCTATCAGCTTCGGACTTCTGTTGCGTGTGATTATAGTGCGGTTACAGCAGCCTGTCTGATGATTTCCAGAGAGACCTTCGATGCGGTTGGAGGACTGGATCCAGAATTTCAGGTGGCTTTTAATGATGTGGATTTTTGTTTGAAAGTAAGAAAGCTTGGCAAATTGGTTGTGTATGTTCCACAGGCAAAGCTGTATCATTATGAATCAAAATCCAGAGGTAAAGAAGATACTGTGAAAAAACAGAAGCGATTCCACAGCGAGATGCAGTTGTTTCAGTCAAGATGGGTGGATATTCTGGCAACCGGAGATCCGTACTACAACATGAATCTGGTGTTAGATGCGTTTGATTTCTCTGTGCGGAAATAAGAAAAAGGGGAGGCAGTAGCGATGAAGTTTCGACTTTCAGACTTGAATGCGGATACAATTAAAAAAGGCTTCGAGCATATTCGTTCGACTGCAATCCCGGAGGCGCTTTCCAAGGCACGTTCGATGGTGACGGGGCTGGATCTGGCGTATGATCGTTTTTTTAAAGAAAATATAGAGGCAGATGAGGAAGCACTTGCAACACAGCGGGAGCGGGTGTTTTCATACTGCCCTTGTATCAGTATTGTAGTTCCGGTGTATATGACACCGGAGCTTTCTTTACGTGCAATGCTGGAATCGGTGCTGCATCAGACCTATGGGAACTGGGAACTGTGTCTGGTCGATGGCAGTCAGGCGAAGGGAGAACCGCCGGTTCTTGATGCGCGCGTATCAGAGGACGGCGAATTGTCGGTGCTGGAGAAGGTGTATAGTTTGGAGACGGAGCGCATTATCTGGCAATATATGGAGAATGAACCGCGAATCCAGTACATAAAAATGGAAGAAAATCTTGGAATTTCCGGGAACAGTAACCGGGCATTGCAGGCGGCAAAAGGAGCGTATGTTGCATTGCTGGATCATGACGATGTCCTGACGGAGGATGCCCTGTACTGGGTGGTGGATGCTTTGCAGAGAGAACGCTATGATGTGGTTTATTCCGATGAAGACCGGATGGCAGAAAATGGAAGTCATTATCTGGAACCGCGATTCAAACCGGAATTCGATATCGACCTGCTACGAGCATATAATTATATTTCCCATTTGTTTGTGGCACGGAGAGAGCTTATGCTGGCGGACGGAGGCTTTCATAGTCAGTATGATGGTGCGCAGGGCTACGATATGATCCTGCGTTGCTGTGAAGGCCGCCGGGAGATCTGTCATATTCCGCGTGTGTTGTATCACAAACGCATTCATGATGGAACTTCTTCGGAGCGGGAGGCAAAGCATGCACAGGAGAATCTGGCGGGCAAAGAGGCATTGGAGGCACATGTGTCGCGGGAGCATTTGCTGGCGCGTGTCATGATGACTGATCAGCGAAGCGTATATGCGGTAAAATATGATACGCCGGGCAATCCGCTCGTGTCGATGATCATAACCGGGCATACGAATCGTTCGTTGATGGAACAGATGCTGGAGCCATTTTACGAGAAAACACGGTACAGTAATTTTGAGATTATCATTGTAGATGAAGACCGAACAGATGAGGAATTGCAGAAATATTACCAGCAGATGCAGAGTCGCAGACGAAATATTGCTGTGGTGGAGGCAGAGCCTGGGAAAAGCAGCACGGAATGCCGAAATCTTGGAACCCTGCATGCGAATGGCAGTTTCCTTTTGTTTTTGGATGCGAATATGGAGATTGGAGATACGACAGCACTCGGTGAAATGCTAGGTATCGCTATGCGAGAAGACGTCGGAATTGTAGCAGGGACGGTCTATGATGACCGGGAGCGGCTGTATTGCGCGGGCTTGGAATTCGCAGGGGCATATGAGTCTCCGGTTCAGAAATGGCAGGCGGAAACAGAACGTGCGATTGATCTGAAGGAAATAAAAAATTTATACCGCTATCCGTATCGCGGATTACCACAATTTGATGCATGGAAAGAATGGCGGAAGATCCGGCAGGATGAGACCGGTGCGATGCGGTACTATGGAATGAACCGCGAATATGTGATTGTGCCGGCACATTGTATGCTTGTGAAAAGATCAGTGTTTGTACAGTTGGGTGGATTCTCGGATAAATTCCGGACAGAGCTTTCCGCACTTGACTTCTGTCTGCGTGTACGCGAGCATGGATATCGGATTGTAAATGCTGCTCATGCAAAATGGCAGCTTCACGATCTGCCTGATTCTGTCAGACAGGTGCGCGAGGCTGCCATCGTAGATGCGCAGATGGAACGTACAGAGCGGGATTTGTTTGAAATCCTGTGGTCACAGGTATTATCCCTCTGTTAAATCCCCCTTGGTTAATGTCTTTAATTGTTTGTCGCTGACAGAGTCAAGCTCGACGATACGGCTTGCCTGTCTGGCGATGGAACGCTCCAGATAGTTTCGTACTTCTCTTGCATTTGCAAAGTTTTCATCGTGGGATTTTGCCCAGATATTCAGTAACTCTTTGACATATGCTTTTCCCTGTGCGTTTGGTTCGTATTCCTGTTTTTTGCACATGGATAAGAAGATATCATAAAGCTCGTCGCCGCTATAGTCCTCGAAATTGATGTATTTGTTAAATCTCGAACGGAGTCCCGGATTGGAGTCTACAAACTCCTGCATCAGTTCCGTATAACCGGCAACAATCACGATCAGATTATCGCGGTTATCCTCCATCATTTTAAGCAGGGTATCTACCGCTTCCTGCCCGAAGTCTTTTCCGTCTTTGCCTGCGGTAAGTGTGTAAGCTTCGTCGATGAAGAGTACGCCGCCTAAGGCACTTTCCACGACTTCCTTTGTCTTGATGGCAGTCTGTCCGACATAGCCTTCGACTAAGTTGGAACGGTCAACCTCGACCAACTGACCACCCGGCAGGATACCGAGACATTTGTAGATTTTGGCGAGCAGACGGGCAACGGTTGTTTTACCAGTTCCCGGATTCCCGGAAAATACCATGTGCAATGACATTTCGGGCTGCTTCATACCGCGCTCTTCCCGCAGCTTCTTCACCTTCAACAGGTTGATCAGTGATTTAATATCTTTCTTTACTTCAGAAAGTCCGGTCAGTTCGTTTAATTCATTTAGCAGATCATCTAATTTGATATCTTCCTCTGGAACTTCCTGCTTGTTGATAGTGCCTTTCATAGCAGCCATAGCCGCCTGCGAGGTCGATGCATTTTTGGCAGGGGGGTTGGCATCGGAGGCTGCCTTGTTCGGGGTGGAAGGTTTCGGGGGATTCTTCAGTGCCGGATTCTCGCCGGGCTCAAACAGTTTCAGTTTGCGCAGGTATTCCTCGATCATACCGGTATAAGCCGTCAGCGCGGAGACTTCTGTGTCGGTTGTCCGGTTGTTGCAGGAAATGTATGCCTGACCGAGTTCGACATACAGGTTGTACAGATTCCTTGACTTTGAAAAACCTTTCGTCGTGCAGGCAGAAAGCCCAGACTGGTCAGCTTCCACAAAATAAGTCAGGGAACGTGGAATCGTTGTGACAAATTCGGGGGTTGCTGTGCGATCCTGCTTGAAGCGCATCAGAGATTCCAATGTGAAATATTGTCCGAGATATTCGTGTAAAAAGCGTGTCTCCGGGTACAGGCTGCCGTCGGAGCTGTCTGTCAGATACACCAGAAACTGCAGCAGATCAAAACGGATCATGTCATGCATGGAGATATCGGTTTTTGGACCAAAACCCTGTTGGCAGATGATCTCACCGTACATGTAGCAATCCGTGATTTCTTTCTTCAAATCGTTTAACATATTTTCTCCTTGCCCCTGTAAAGATTTAGGTATTGGCTTTGGAATTACACATAATACACAATTCATCGCAGACGCGCTCCCGCTCGGTTCAACACGTAGCAGACACTAAACTCACAGCACCATTTTATGGCACTGTTCGTTAAGTGCTGACGTGTTTCAACGGTCTGCTTATGAATTTGTGATTATGCGTAATTCCATCTACATCCATAAAAGTTTTACAGGTGTTCGTTCAATTTACCTTGGGTAAATGATACCGCAAAAACACTTTCACGTAAAGCGAAATATATTGAACAAGGTAGGGAAATATGGTACGATAAAAACCAATTAGGTTTTGAGAAACCAATAAGGAAAAACAGAATATGCCTGTCCGTTTGAACTGACTTGTTATGTTTATTCGCGAGTCATGTGTGGAACCGGTATAAATGGAACATAGGATATGTTTGCAGGCATGGAAGTACTTAGTGTTCTTTCTGTAATCAGGGATGTTTGAACACGATGTTCAAACAAGCCGTCGTTGAGCCATGGACGGCGAATCGACGGCGGTCCCGTATGGTAAGAACATGTATATTAGAACACTTAGTACTTTCTGCTTGCAATACATTCTATGTGCATTTATACCAGTTCCATACATGAACGTGGGATTCCATAGATGCAAATTCAGACGGACAGACGTAGAAGGAGCGTATTATGCGGTTTCGACCATGCATTGACATACATAATGGCGCAGTCAAGCAGATTGTCGGCGGCAGCCTGAAGGATGAGGCTGATTTTGCCAAGGATAACTTCGTTTCGGAGCTGAAGGCAGATTTCTATGCTGATCTGTATCGCCGAAGCGGACTGGTCGGCGGACATATTATCCTGCTGAATCCGGCTGGCAGTACATACTATGAGGCAGATCTGGAACAGGCGAAGCTTGCACTTGCTGCATATCCACAGGGCCTGCAGATCGGTGGCGGCATCAACGCAGACAATGCAAAGCAGTTTATGGATATGGGCACGAGGCAGGGAATCGTGACATCCTATGTATATAAGGATGGAAGAATCAATAACGAGAATTCGAAACGGCTGACGAGTCTGCACAGAGAAGAGAAGCTGGGGCAAGCTTTAGCATTGCGGATAACGGATGGAAGGCAATATCTACTGACCGACGTCAGGACGAACGTTCCGTAGGAAGT
>OIFY01000014.1_pt1 | contig 61572 bp, 56 predicted proteins | sample 1581901 | NCBI WGS metagenome assembly OIFY01 (sample SAMN04414077, study PRJEB24778) | human gut metagenome | material: faecal | host: Homo sapiens | reverse complement strand
CTATTATAGAGACTCATTTAAACAGCCCAGAAAATACTAATTTTAATATCTATTATGGTGCTGTTGATAATTGGTCATATAGTTCAACTTATGATCTGGCAGCATCATCTATGGGAAAAACACGTTCCTATGTTTATTCTCATGGAAAGGAAATACAGGTGTCTCCTTTTCGATATACACATCACAAATTTTTTCCTTTCATTGGACATAAAAAAATATGTAGCCCACCAGCCGATGCGAAATACGATCAAGGCTATGAGCATCACGATTTTATCAATACCGACCACGACGCCCGCCGTCAGCGAGGTGAACCACAGTTTGGCCGCGTCCTTTTCCATGCTGGTCACTTCGTCCACGCCCGTCTGTTCCATCGTCGCCTCTATCAGGTCTGGGTCCGAGGTGCCCGTATGAGCGACGTCGGCTTGTGCTTGCAGGCTCGTGTACATCGTGTCGCGGACATGGATAAGCTCCTGCACCTCCTCGAACCGGTCGCTTATCTGTGCGGCTTCGGCCTCGTAGAGGTCGTGCGTGTACGAGCCGATACAGTTCGGTATGTAGGAGAGGAAGTCCAGAACGCACCAGTTGCTGCCGCTGCCCGCCATACCGGTATCGGCCGGAGGATACCACCAGCACAGCACGAGCGACACGGCCAGCGGCCGGAAGAGCTTCATCACGTCCAGCGGCTCGTGCTTGACCATCATCTTGTACGCCATGCCCGCCGCCATTACGATGGCGAACAACGCGGCCAGCGCCATACACATCTGCAAGATCCACCAAAAGGGCCCCTGCGAACCGGTAAAGGTGGCGTCCGTCAGAAACTCGTTGGTCTGGAAAATCACATCGTCGATCTCCTCTTCCAGGAGGTCGATGCCGAAATCCGAAAGTATATTCCCGTCTGCCATACGCTGCGTCCTTTTATTTCCCTCTGCTTACCGTTTCCTCTCCGTCTCCCGTCTCCGTGCCGCCGCCCGATTGCGAGCTGCGCACCGCGAGGCGCGATTCGTTCCACCGGTTCATGGCTTCGCGGACAATACTTCCCTTGTGCAGCCGCCGGTCGTCGGTCGCACTCAGCAGCGAACTCGTCACGGTGACGTTCTGCCTGCGGGCGAGGTAGCTGACAAGTATCTCGTTTTGCCGGGCCACGTCCTCGTAGATGCGCAGGTACTCCTTCTTGCGCTGTGCGTTAGGCATGTAGGCGTCCCGGGTCGCGTCGATGGCGCACTGGTAGATATGGTAGTATTCCGTCCACCGCTCCTTGTCGTCCGGTGTGCCGCCGGCTGGCAGGATACGGTCGATGTTGCGTTTGAGGCGTTCCATCTGCCCGTCGATCTTGTCGCCCTCGGCCAGCCATGCGATGTCTATCTGGCGGTCGGCCACATTCAGCGCCTCGATCTTCGCCCTACTGACCAGCGCCGAGTCGATGGCCTCCGCCTCGTCTACTTGGTTGTAGAGGTTGATACCCGCCAGCGTGCGGTACGACAGCTTGTTCTTGCCCGCCGCCGATTTCCTGTACTTGTTGTGCAGCGCCCAATAGTACAGTTCGGGCGAGAGGGTGCCCGTGCCGGTCTCCATGACCGTGATCTGTCCCTGTTTCGGCGCATCGTGGTTATAGGTAACAGACTGTGCATGAATCGCACTCGCCGTTACGAGCGCTACCACCGTGAGTAACCATGTCCTTTTCATTTCTTTTTCCCTTTTGTCCGTTAATAATCCAGTCGGCCGGCGCCGCGCCATCGGCCGAAGGCGTCGTCCGCAATCTCCCGTATGCTGCGGGTACGGTAAATCTTCTCTTTCCAGTAGCCTATGCGCACCTGTATGTACCGCCACGTCTCGATGTAGGCCCTGTTCAGGTGGCGCTCGATGTCGTCCAGCGAGCGGTTGACCCCTTCCAGCACCATCAGCAGGTCGCTGGTCGAGCAGGCCGCCGCTCCCGTGACGTACAGTACCAGGTCGCTGACCGACCTGTATAGCTGCTCCCCGTCGTGAGCGATGTCGCGTATCGCCCGTTCGTTTATCTTGATAATCAAGGCGTCGGCCGGGTCGATACGCCCGCGTTTCACGACCTTTTCGTTGAAATCCTCCAGCAGCCTCTTGTAGTCGCCGATGCGATCGCTGACCGCCGTGTAGGTGCTTTTTACGTTCAGCGCCGTGCGCAGGGACTGGTACATCACGTCGATCACATCGAAGGCGCGGGTGTAGCGGTCGAGATCCACGTTCAGCTCCTTGTATCCGCCGACCTCCTTGCGGCTGTACTCGTGCAGCAACTGGTTGCTGTATTCCAGCGTACTGCGGGCCAACAACAGGCTGCGCTGTTTCTTGTGGTCGTTGATGTACGCCTCGACGGAAACGATGTCGAAGGTCCACTGCGCCTGTGCGACACGGGGCAGCAGTGCCAGCAGTACGGCCGTTATCAGTAAGTTCCGTTTCATGGGCGCTCCTCCTTTCTGCCCGCACGGCTCCGCAGGCTCCGCGCGTTGTCCACCCAGCGGGCGTGACACTCTTCCACGAGCGTCAGCCTGCGCCCCTGGTCCGTATCCAGCGGCAGTGCATCCTTCAGCACGTCGATAATGCTCCGCTTGTAGTGCATCATTTTTTCCAGCGACACGAGGTCGGCGTAGATTCTCGTGAGGCGGCTGTCCACCTCGCGGGCGATTTCGAGCCGGTCGCTCGACCACAACAGGTGGTGCACGTCCCCGGTCGGGGTCTCTTCCAGCGGAGCGGTGCGGGCGTACTCCGTCGTGATTTTGCACGACGGATGCTCCCGGGCGATCTCCGCGATACGGTCGTTTACCATCTTGGTTTTCTCCGCGTCCGACAGGCCCGGGTCGAGTGTCAGCACGTCGGCCACATGGGTGTCTGTGTACTCCGTGGTCAACTCCCAACTGATTTGCAGGATGGCCCTGTGAATCTTTATTCCGAGGAAATACTTCGGTTTCCGCGCGATGGAGAGGGTCGCCCGGAATGTGATGACGCCGTTGATGTTCGGCATTGTCGCCCGGCGGACATAGGTGTAGCCGCTCCACGTTCCGTCGCCCTGCCATGAGAGGCTGTAAGCCGTCTTGCAGTCCTGCATGATGGCCGGAATGCGGTAGTAGTCGTCCGTGGGCACGTCGTTGTCGCCCGCCGCCTCCTGCTTCGCATCCGCGTATTCGCTCTGTTTCTTCTGCCATTCGGCCAGTTCGCCGTTCAGTTCGCCGATCCGTGTCCTGTTCGCGTTGTACTGCTGGCGGTATGCTGCGGCATCCTCCACGCTCGCCTCGGCGATCTTTTTCAGCAGGGCGGCATTCTCGGCCTCCAGCGCCTCGATTTGCGACTGGATGGCGACGACCCGGTTGTCCGCCTCCTGTATCATCGCGTCCAGTTCCGAGAAGTCCAGCTCGTTTTCCGCAACCGTGGTCTGCATGGCGCACTCCTTCGAGTGGGCGTTCAGCGAGCTGCCGCACCCGCGGCACTTGTACTGGGTCGAACCCTGTCCGAGGGTGGCGCCGTCCGAACAAGTTACGCTGATGGTCACGCTCTCGCAGCCTTGCAGCCTGGCGGCGTCCGTTGCCTGATAGTAGTTTCGTGCGTCGGACGCGATGTAATAGGTATAGTCCTCTTCGTTGTCGTTGAACTCCGAGAGGCGGGCGTTCAACACGGCCTTGAAAGTGTTCAGGTCCATCGTGTAGGAATCGAACACCTCCTCGTAGATGACTTCCACCCGGTTCCAGCTCTGCTTTACGTGGATCTCATAGGCGTATGCCTTCTTGGTCTGCCTTCCGCTCCGGTTGATGATGTAGGCGTTCATCCAGTAGTCGATGGTGTATGTGTAACCGTCGTTGCGGCTGTTGAGCTGCTGTACGCGGCTCCGCGACCAGCCGGCATGCCGCTCCGAGTTGGCGAGCACCTGTTCCCGCTGCGAGGCATTGGGGTAAAATCCGGGATCGGTCGTCTCGAAGCGCATCCACTCTCCGCCGTACAGGATGCTGTTGTCGTCCGTCGGGGGATAGTAGTCGCACAGCGCAGTGCTTCCTTGTTCGCGCCTTGCGATATACCACCGCTGCGTGTAGTAGTTTCCCGTCTCTTCGCCCATATAGTCGCTCATCCAGCCGGCCAGGTCGTAGGCCCCGGCCTCGAACAGCCCGGCGACATTCTCCTCTCCGCCGATCCTGTCGAGCAGCATGTTCCCGATGCCGCGCTCCGCCTGTTCATAGATGTCGGCATAGTGGTCGTACAGGGCCGCGATCTCGCTTACCTTGCCGTTCAGCAGTTCGTGGAACATGCTCTGGGGCAACAGCGCGTCGCCGAGGCCGGCGATGCCCGCCGTAGCGAGGCCGACGCCCATGTTGTACAGGTTGTCAATGTCGCTTTGCAGCTTCTCCCGCGAGAGGTTGCCCGGCCCCCGGGCCATATCGTCCAGCATCCGGTGCCAGTCCACGCCTCCCAGCTCCGAGAGCCTCAGCAGAGGGGCTATCTCCCGGTTGATTTCGAGAAACACGATGTCTGAAAAGGTCAGTGTGCTGTTGGTCACGATGCTCTCGAACTGCATGCACAGACTCTTGGTGTCGTCGCACACCTTCATCAGGTAACTGCCCCAGTGGATCGCCGTTTGCGGCGAGCGGAGCATCAGTTTCGCCACCATCCATATCTTCGGCATGATCTTCTCCGCCACCATGCGGTAGATGCGGCGGTAGTAGTAGTTCTCCGTGCTGCTGCACCAGATGCCGAGGTCCGACAGCGCCTTGTGTTCCAAGAATTTGGATGCGAATATCCCTGCAGCGGCCACCTCCGCGGTCGTGTAGTGTTTCAGGATGTCGTCCGCCTGCTCGCGGTAATAGCTCTCGGCCACGACCTCCGTACCGAACGCGGCGACCATGGCCGCTACGGTCCGCGTGTCGTAGTTCACGCTGTAATACAGCGCGTGAACACGCTGCGCGAATGCAAGCGACAGGATGGCAAGGAGAGTCGTCAGCCGTTTCATAGATATTCCCGGTTAGGTGGTTGTCAGGCGTGCGGCATGTACCCCAATGCGGCGATCAGGTCGTCGGCCTCTTTGACGGCGGCGACGGCCAGCATACGGTGCTGTACGAACATCTCTCTGGCGATTTCGTACCTGCGTTGTTCCCACTTCGCCGCTTCCGTTTCTTCCGGAGCGGAAGCAGCGGCCGGGACTTTCCTTTCTTTTTGCGCGGCACGGGCGTATTCGTCCAGTTCCGTTTCGTGCATACCCAGCCAGAGGCCGTATGACTCCAGAATTGTCTCTATCAGCCTGATGCTTCTGATTCCCACTTCCCGCGTCTTCAGCAAGTCGCGCTTGTTCTGAAGGCACAGGTCCCTGACTGTGGTTATTCCGTTTACGCGGAACATGCGCCGGATACGAGCGTCCAGCGTGTCGCGGAAGCGGAACAGGTTTACGTTTTGTCCGATGTCTATCCTTTCCATTGTTTTCATTGATATTGGGTTATTGGTTATCCGTGGATGGTTTGAGGTTCAATACCCGTCCCGCCCCGTTGACCTTCTGGGCGAAGGGCAGCGACTTGCCGATGCCGCTGGCGGTCCAGTCGCGGCAATACGCCTCGATAGCCTCCTGATGGCTGCACCGGAGTTCTCTCTTGTAGAGCTTCAGGGCCTCTTTCTCCGCCCGTTCGGTCGTGTAGGTCATGTAACACTCCCGCGGCTCCTCCACGCCGTACACGCCGCTGGTCGAGCCGCGCCGGATGAATACCTCCCGGAAGAAACTGCGCCCCTCCTTGTTGTCGAGACGGTTGATCGTGAATATCTTCTTGCAGTCCACGTCCGTCAAGCCGAGAATCGCCTTGATGGAGTCGAAGCGTTCCTTGAACTTGCTTTGGTCGAGCAGCATGACCACATCGCTATTATTGACGATTGCCTCTTTGACGATCTCGCTGCCGATGATGTCCTGTATCTCCTGCGTTACCACGCCTACCGAGGCCCAGAACTTACGGGCCGTCTTGTACATAAATTTGATGTATTCCGCCATCAGCGGGCTGGCAATGGCCTTCCACGCCTCCTCGATGACCAGTACCTTGCGGTTGGTCTTGATACGCATCTTTTGCAGGAATACGTCCATGATTATCAGCGTCACCAGAGGAAACAGGAGAGGGTCATCTTTTATACTGTCGATCTCGAAGACGATGAACGTCTCGTCGAACAACGAACTGTCCATATTCTCGTTCAACGTCTTTTCATGATTACCGCCCCGGTAGAAGTCCTTCATCATGTAGCGGTACGTCGATAGATCGATGCCCGAAATGCGGTTCTCATCGCAAATGTCGGGAATGCGCTGTACAGAGTATTCATAGAACGAGTTGAACGATAGCTCCTCCACCTTCAGTTCCTTGCGCCTGTGCTCCATCTCGTCGATGATCTCCTCGATACGCTCGGCGCGATCCTGTGCGCTCTCGTCCCGTCGGTCGCCGCGGTTGCGCTCGTCGATCACGAGGCTCTTGTGCAGGTCTTCGCGTTGCAAGGGCGTGAAGCCGTCGAAGCCGTTGAAATAGGTATCGTAATACTCCGTGATGACCTGTTCTATCAGGCGTTCCTCTGTTTTTGTAACCGTGCCCTGCGAGCCTTTCCATATCAGCAGTACGAGGTTTTTCAGGAATCCCGTCTTTTCCACGTTCAGCTCCGCCCGGTTGATGCGGAACGGGTTCATCGTGATGGGGTTCTTCTCCGTGTAGCTGATGTACTTGCCGCCCAGATACTCGCACAGTCCTTCGTAGCTGTTACCCGTATCGACCATTACCACGTCCGTTCCCTGTTCGTGCAACTGACGCACGACTGAGTTCATGTGGAAACTCTTGCCTGACCCCGAAGGCCCGAGACAGAAAAAATTACTGTTGTCAGTCAGTTTGTTTTTTCCCTCCTTTCCAGTGATGTCGATGGCCACGGGAACGCCCTGCCGGTCGGTGTAGTAGATTTTCAGCGGCGTCTCCTCGCTATGCTGCACCCGCTCCTTGTACATCAGGCATATCGCCGCATCCGAGAGCGTCAGGAAGCGGTCGTACTCTTCGCTCAGGGCATAACAGTTGCCGGGAAAGGAGCCCACGAACAGTTCCAGTTGGTTGTAAGCGTGCTTGCTGATATGGATGCCCATGCGCCCGAAGGCGTTCTCCAGATGGTTCGTACACTTTTGCAGGTCGGTGTCGGCATCGACCGCCACCATCATGTTGAAGTGGGTGTACACGAGCTGCTTGCTCTCGCGGGCGATTACCTCTTGCACCCGCGAGATGTCTTCTACGGCCATCTGGTTGTTGGGGTTTGGGATGCTCGCGTGCCGGTTCTTCTTTTTGTCCAGCAACGACAGCTCCCGCTTCTGGTTGGGTAGAAAGATTACCTGGTTGTACACCACCGTATCAGCGTTCGGTATGTTGTCGATGACTGACACGAGGTCCACCGGCATCTCCGTGTTGTTCACTTCGATATTGGTATAGGGCCGGATCAGCGAGGGCAGCGCGGCGTAGTCCACGTCCACGAGGCTGTATACTTTACACCGTTTCCCGCCCATCGAGACGGTATCTTCGTCTGCCCGGAAGTTGGTCATCGACACGATGCGGTTCTTGAAGTCCATGGCGAAGTAGCGGTCTACGTACTCGCTCGCCTCGGCCTTGTTCAGGAACCTCGCCTGCACGCCGCCGTCGCGCAACTGGTCGTGCACCTTGCGGATCTTCACGAGGAAGTCGCGCCACTTCTTGCCGTCGTAGGAGAACAGGCGGCTCTTCTTCGCCTCCTGCGTGACGGTCAGGTAGCACATGCTGTCCGTGTAGGGACGTCCCTCGAAGTAGCGGAAATAGGCTTCGGAGAGGAACTCGCGGTCTCCTCCCGTTTCTTCGGCGAAACGCCTGCGCACGAAGATGTCCTGCTTGTGCAGGGCGTACCCTTCGCCCAGTGTCTGCGCCAGGGCGGTAAACAGTTGCGTGAACTCGTAATAGCTGTCTATGTCCGCGCAGTATTTCTGTACGGGATTTTCGATTTTCAGCACGGCGGAATATTCCCCTGTCTTGGTGTACAGTACGCCGATTCCGTCCGTATCTTCCACTGAAAAATAGATGTCTCGGAAGATGTGCTTGCGTTTGCCACCCGTACCGAAAGCGCAGACCGACAGGGCCATGCCCGCGCACAAGGCGGCGAATAACAGAATGATGTATAGGGCCATTGCCTTATGTCTCCGATTAAATAGGGGCAGGCCCGCCTCCCGAAGAGACGAACCCGCCCGCGTTCAACAATCAATATAGCCACACGCATTGCCGTGGTGGTTTCTTACGGTCATACCCGACGCGAGCAGGCATAGACGTACACGCCTCGGTCCACCTTCTTGCTGTGCAGTCCTTTCTGCTGTTTGAAGATGATGAGTGCGATACCCGTCGAGAGGACGGCGGCCAGCGTGACCAGTCCGGCCACGAATCCCGCAAGGCAGTAGGCGAGGATGAAGCCTACGATGGCTCCTCCCGCCGCGCCCGCCGCCCAGTAGATGTATCGGCCCTGTATGCCCATCAGTTCGAGGGGGCGTTGCAGCCCCTTGAACAGCGCATAGTCCGGATAGCGTTCTTCTTTGCCTTTCATCGCGCAGGCGTTTTATATGTCGATACCGAAGAACATGGGCAGGGCTCGGGCCGCCGCGATCAAAAACAGACATGCGCCGACTATGAGCATGATCTTTTTTTTCACATCCTGCTCCTCGTTGTTCATGGCGATATACACCGAGATTGCGCCTACGATGGCCACGACGCCCGCAATGGCGTAGCAGAGCTTGACCATGATGGGCACGTATTTTACGATCTCATCCGCTACGGTAGACAGGGCTGTCGTGCCGGCCGAATAGTCGCCTGCGGTGCTCTGCGCCTTGGCCGGAGTGCCTGCCAGCAGTGCGAAGGCGAACGCCGCCGCCTTCGCGGAAATCTCCCCGGCGTATTCTTTTGCCTCCCGGTACATCTTTTGGATTTTCTGAAACATTGTGTTATGTTTTTTGTGAATATTGTTGGTTCTCGAATCGTTTGCGGTTTATATGCGGTAGCCGAAAAAGGCCGGGAACACGATGGAGGCTCCGATGATGAAAAGGCATGCGCCCAATAGCGATACGATGGACTTGGCAATACCTTCCTCGCCCGTGTTCATCTTGATGTAGATCTGGAGTGCGGCAATGACGGCGAAAACCGAAGTGACGGCATAGCAGACATACAGGACGTACAGCATCATCGTGACCACGAAGTCGTGCATCGAGGCCAGCGCGTCTGCGCCCCAACTGTAGTCCACGCTGCCGCTCTTGGCCAGCGCCGCACAGGGAATAAGGCATAATACGCATAGTATCCTGGTCGCCTTCGGCATCTCACAATCGTTCTTTGAGGGGTTTCCACTCCATTTCGGGGCGGCAGTCCATCCGGCCTCCTGCGACCATCGCACGGTACATCTCCTCGGCCGTGCGTCCGTCCGAGAGGTAGGGCACGCTCTCTTCCATCCGCTCCTCCGCTTTGGCTTTCAGCCGTTCGAGTTTCTCCTGTGTGGAAATACCTGTGTTGGCTGCCTCGGCCTGCGGTACTGCGGACCTATCCGCGTCTGCGGTTTCCGTTTCGTATGCGTTGCTCCCGACCTCGAAGCCCGTTTCGTTCTCTGTCACGGCGACACTCTCTTCATCATCGGGTTCGCCGAGGTCGAAAACCTCCTCCTGCATCTTGCCTGCGCCTTTCTTGCCGTAAAGGTCATGCACGATGATGACTGCGTAGTAGACGATGTACGCAACGGTCAGCACGATGGCGAAAATGAAATATGATTTCATATTTACAATGTGATTTTGAAATATGATTTGAATATGATTTGCAAAGAAAAAACGCAGTTTTGAAACTTGAAAATAATTGAGTGTTAAACTTATGTTTTGAGGAGAATTTTTATGCGTTTTTTTAAAATCATATTCTAAAATCATATTCTGGCGCATTCTTTGCCGATGGGAATAGGCCGGTAGGGGCACAAAAAAAGCCACCCAGTCGGGTGGCATTGCGGAGCGGCCGGATCGTTCCGTTGTTCTGTAAAATGAAACTATATTTTGTAAAATGAAATTTTCTGCGTATGTTTGCATCGTAATTGATGTATGCCCGCAGAGCTATGAGGATTTTTACCGAACAGGCCATTAAGGAATATGCGGAACGACACCCGGAATCGAAGGTGGCCTTGCAGGATTGGGTGCAGAAGGTCAAGAAAAGCGAATGGAGTTGCTTCGCGGATGTGAAAAAGACTTTCAATAGCGTTGATAATGTAGGCAACCAGCGTTATGTGTTCAATGTCAAAGGAAACGATTTCCGCTTGGTCGCCGTAATCAAATTCACGATCCGGTTCGTGTATGTACGGTTCATCGGGACGCATAAGGAATACGACAGAATTGATTGTCGGAACATATAAAAAGTAGAGCAGGTATGACGAAAATCGAGAACAAGGCCCAATACGATTGGGCGGTTAATCGGGTGGAAGAGTTGCTGCCGCTCGTAGACGACAATACGCCGAAAGATGATAAGAACCTTATCGAACTCGAATTGTTGTCGAGCCTCGTAGCGGATTACTCGGAAGAGCATTTTGCGGTCGGCACCGCATCTCTGGCCGACGTGATGAAGTTGCGGATGTACGAAATGCACCTAACGCAGCGCTCGCTGGCGGCCATGCTGGGTATCAGTCCGTCGCGTGTCAGCGCCATCGTCTCCGGCAAGGCCGAACCCACCTACAAGGTGGCGCAGGAGATCAGCCGCAAGTTGAATATCGACGCAGGCATCGTGCTGGGCGTCTGCTGATTGCATCTGCAATACCGCGAATTTACGAGGGAGCCGGACTCAAGCCAGTCCGGCTCCTTGTTTTCCCGCAGGCCGCACATGGCGGCCTCTCAGCGCTTCCTGCCGCGCAGGCAGTCGTTCAGGTCCTTGTAGTCGGCGTAACGTACCGCTTCGTTTACCGTCCTCCCGATCCCGTACAGCCCGGCGATGGTCTCTACCGTCTTCTGCCCGGCGAGATCGTTGTCGAGGTAGCAGTGGATGTATTCGTAGCTTTCCAACACCTGCAAGGTCTTCTTCAGGTTACTTACCGTGTTCATTACGATATGGTCGCACGGCGCCTGGATACATACCACGGCATCGCCCCGTTTGAGCAGGGTCCGGTAGGAGAGGAAATCCATGAAGCCCTCGAACACGTTCACGTGCTTCTGCCTCGTGCCGGCTGCCTGTTCGACGACGGAAATGTCTTTCTGCCCGATGCACCCTTTATAATAAGGATTGCGCATCTCGTAGCCGCCCGATACGTTCCCGAAGGCGATGGCGAAGTAATGCCGCCTGTGCAGTTCGTAGTGTATCTCCCGACAGAACTGCCGGGCGGTCTGCGTATCTATACCCCTCGAATGGATATACGACAGGAGCGCATGGTGGTTCAGCGGCACCACCTCGACGCCTTTCATCATCTCCTCTATCGCGTCGGGCATGGCGTTGTGGGGACGGGTGCGGAGCAGGGGAGCCGCGCCCGTTTGCACCTCTATGAGCCGAAGGACCTCGCTCACGCTCGATGTCCGCAGGAACAGCATCGCCAGCTCTATGATACTCCCGCCTTCCGACAATCCGAAGTCATACCATTCGTTCAGCCGGTCGTTGACCTTGAAGGAGGGTGTGTCCTCTTTTCTCAACGGGGACAGGTACCAATACTGTCCGCCGCGCACCTTGACGGGTTCATGGCCGAGCAGCCGCAGGTAGTCTACGATTCGTATTCGTTTTGCCTCTATCGTATTCATGGGTTCGGGACGTTTAGTGTAGTTTTTCTATATATACCCGCAAACTAAACCGACCGGTTTTTTATGCGGAAATTCTCGTTGTAAGCATACCCGCGGCCGTCTTTTACGATGGCCTCGTTTTGTATGAGGAACTTGCACAGTCCCACCAGCGTATTCCGTCCGCGGCTGTAACCGATGCTGTCGTATCCTCTTTTCAGGGCGTCGAGCAGCATCTGATACCCCGGAACGTAGTTGTCCGGAAAGGCGACTTCCAAAGCTGTGCGGTGCTGCTGCTCGGTCATATCCATGTACGAGGACAGCCGGTCTCGTTTGCTCATCTTGAACTGGTGGTCCTTTACCAGACGGGGAAGCGAATCTTCCCCGATCTCGAAGGCGAACGGGGTAAACTCCCGGTCGCGGATGTGCATGGCCCGCACCTCGCTGATCCTGCCGTTCTCGACGCTTTTCGATATTTGCAGGATGGTTTCCGCCTTGTTGTTCAGCTCCGAGCCGATATGCCCCCGGGTATTGTCGTCGCCTTTGTTCAGGTGCAGCACCGTATGGATGTGCAGCTCGTAGTAGCTCGACCACCGCATCAGTTCGTTGATGATGTCGAGCGACTCGCTCGGACTGTTGATGTCGTGGATCAGGTCGCGGATGCCGTCGATGATGACCAGTCCGATGTTCTGCTCCTCGTGCAGCGCCCAGCGGATGATGTCCCTGCGCTGGTCGGGCGTGTACTCGCGCAGCACGAAGAACTCGATCCGGTCGTTCTCCCGGTCTGTCGGCAGCCCCGCCAGCTTGAGTATCCGGTGCAGTACCTTGTGGCAGTGGCATTTGCTCTGTTCCGTGTCAATGTACAGCACGCGGTTCTTGCAGGGCGGCAGCTCCGCCTTGTATTTCAGCACCTCTTTCCCCGACAGGGCAGAGGCCACGATGGCGCTGACATTGAACGTTTTCTTGCTTTTGGGCTTTCCGGTCGATGCGCTGAAATTGCCCAACGTCGCCACGGTCACGCCGTCTACCTGCACGATCTCCTGCGGAAAGTCGTACTTTTCGGTGACATTCAGACGAATGTATTGCAGTAGCGACTTGCATTTCTCCTCGTCTATCCGGTGGTTGTCCGGTAGTGTCATATCGGTTTTTTTCATGATTCTCATTTCTTGAATGTTCGTGGTTTCTGCTGTTGCTCCAGCCTGTATGCAAGCAGGTTGGCCCGGCTCTCTATTTCCCTGCCGGACACGCAGGGGTTGCGTCTTATCCATTCGTTCAGGTCGTCCCTGCGGACGAAGATGGTCTTCCCGTTCGGCTTATATACGGTAAACTCCCTCGAAGCCGTCAGTTTGTAGACGTAACTTTTCGACACTTGGAGGTAGTAGGCCACCTCGTCGATGGTCAGGAACTCCTTCGCCGTGTAGGCTACTTCCTCCACCCGTTTCAGGTGAGACAGCAGTTCGTCCAGCGAGCCGAACCGCTTCAGGTAGTTGTCCACTCTCAATATCTCTTTCTGAAAATCCTCCAACGAGTTCTTTTCGAGGAAAGATTTCAGCCCTTCTATGCGTGCAAGCAACAGGTCTATCTCTTTTCTGTTCATATCGTCTCGTCGTTTGTGCAGGCCGTCGGCTCTGCCGTTTGTACTTGGTTTTTCATCGCCCATTCGCACAGCTCCCGCCGGTTGAAATACACCAACTTGCCGTTAGGCTTGTAGTGCGGTATCCGCTTCGAGGAAGTGAGCTTGTAGAGATAACTCTCCGAGAGGCCCAGATAGGCCGATGCCTCGGCCGTCGTCAGTACCTCCTTGACAGCCCAGATGTGGTCCTTCAAGAGCTCGACACAGCTCTCGATCGCCTCTATTTTATCCACTTCGTCGATCTTCTGTTCCAGCGATCGTATGCGCTCGATGGGCTTCTCCGACCTTACCATGTCGATGATCTTCTCCATCTGGCGTATGCGGCCGGATGGCAGCTTGTTTGCGTTTGTCGTCCTTCGGTGTGTCATGGATGGATGCTGTTAAGGTTTGACAATAGCGGAGCGTCCCCCGCAGCAACCCGGTTGCGGGGGACAAAGGTATGGGCATCCGGCCGGCTCTTCGCGTTGATATTGTTGAGTGTCAAGACCACTCTCAACACAACTATCGACAAATCCGGCTTCTTATGTTACACTTCCTTGCTCTTGATTTTCCTTATGTATTTGTCAATGATGGCAAGAAAATGCTTTTCAGAAATACTAGGTGGCGTTTCTTTACTTCTATTGAGGGTGGATGACATGTCGTGCTGGTCAAGGTATTTCCTGCCCGAAGAACTCACGACAAGTTTCTTTTTTGCGATCACGGCCTGCCAATGGTAGGGAATGATGCCGCTCGACGCCAGTTTGTCCAGCAATACGACCAGCCGGGTATTGTTCCGTGAGGTCATTGTCCGCAACGTGTCCGTCGCATAGCGGGCGGCCACGTCGTCCGCGTCCAGTTTCTCCTTAAATAAACCGACCTCATTGGCAAGTTGCACAATGAGGTCAATCGTATACTTGTCGAGTACAGACTCGATGGTGTTATTCGACGGGATTGGTTTAGTCCTATCCCTGTCTTCATGTCCGGTTTCGATAGGTATTGTTTTCGGTAGGTCGGAAACATAAAATTCGTTGAGCAAATCCGCAATTTCAGCATCATCTAATTTATTGCGGTTGAAATATTTGCATACTAATTTTTCATGTTCCCTCAAAAGATCGGTTATGGTGTAGTAGTTCTTCTGGTGTTCATTTTTGCTCCAGGCATCTTTTTCGTCATGGAACTGATTTGAATGAATGAAATCAAGCGCATAGCGCTTGTAGCTCTTTTGCAAGGTCGATACTTCGGCCTTATAAGTTTCATGGGCTTGTTTGACCAACCGGAATAGCCCTTGTGTTCCGGTCTGCGCTGGGGTCCACCGAGACCTGAGCATCGCTCTTTTCAAAAAGAGAGAGGTGCAAAGATAATTTCTTTGTCATGGACTTAAATTTGAATTATTGTTATTTTTCTCCATTATTTTGGAGGTATTTGTATCACGCTTTCCCACTTTGTTGTATTCATTCGCTATATGCTTTAACTCTGTATCGTATGTGTTTAACAATCCATTCTTTACAAGCGAATGATAGTTACAGACCATATTTTGCCGATTGGGTACTTTTTCGTTCTGTAAACGGAAACAATACAAGCACTTCACCCCTACATCTAAAGGGTTGTCGGCCTTGAACGCTGAATGAACGAAATATATGAGTTGCGACTGTTTTTTTGTCCATACTACAGGCTGTTTGAATTTAGGTTCGTCAAAAATTCCGTTAAATATACTGAAAGTCGTATTCGAAGCGATGTATTTTTCATTGATAAGTAGTTGATACATAGTATATTTTTCTTTATGGCTATGGGTATTATGGAATATGGGTTTACCTAAATATGAATAGGTAATTCTCTTTTTAGTTCTGCATTGAGAGTGATACTCTCTATTGATTGAATCTGTCGCATATAGCCTTCAGCCTCGTATCGTACCGGTCCATCCATCCCGCCCGTTTGATCCAAGCGAAGCCCGTCACGAGGCTCGCCTTATGCGGCTTCTTTCCGCCGATGCGGAAACAGCATTCGCCCTTGATCCATAAATTCTTCCTGTTGAACCGGCTGAATGCCTGGTGGATGAAATAGGACAACTGCCGCTGGGTTTTTGTCCATTCCACCGGACTTTCGAACCTTGCCTTGTCGAAGATACTGCCGAATGCCTCGAATGTCGTCTCCGGGGCTATGTACCCGTATTTTACCAAATCTTCGTACATGGCCCGTATCTCCTCCTCGCTTTGCGGCACATAGAACGTTGCGGCTTCGTGTACGGGTTCGAATCCGGCAAAATCCACTTCGGGATAGAGTGCCCGGGTCTCTTCGTAGCAAACGGTATTGTGCTTGGGGATACGGCAGGTATTGAACCGTTTCCCGTTCTCCCTGTGCCATTGTTTCTCAAACAGGACATACGGGCTGTGCAGTTTGCATAGGCTCGACACCGCATAGGCGATGACTTTCAGTTGCAGGGGGGACGTCTGCGGAACGGGTTGGTAGTGTCGGTCCAGTATGCCCGCATCGACGGCTCTTTGCAGCAATGCAGCCACCCGTTCGTTGGCTAACGGCTCTATCAGATCGCCGTATTTCTCCCTCTGCTCCTCGCTTCGGGTATCGCACAACGACGACAGCGTTCGCATGTGCTTCACATAGTCGTCGAGTATCTTGGCCTCTTTCGCCCCGATCTCCTTCCTGCAGCTTTGCACATACTTCTCCACCATGTCGGTAAACCCGATATTGGCAATCAGACGGGCCACCTGCGGGGAAGCGTCCAATTCCATGTACCGGCATACCTCCTGCGTCCATTCGGCGATATGTTTCCATTCGGGGTCGAGCGCCTCAAATTCAACCTCGTCGTCCGCATCCAACTGGTATTTCAACTCTCCGATGATGCGGGTAATCTTTACTATTTTTATGACGGCTTCCTGTCTTGTCATACGTTTTCTGTGTTATCCGATGTCGGGAATGAGCGACACGGCGTTCTGTTTGTTCTTGTCCAGCACCTTGGCGTATATTTGCGTCGTCGTCAGGAACCGGTGCCCGAGCAATTTCGATACGGTATAGATGTCTGCGCCCAGGTCGAGCATCAGCACGGCAAACGTGTGCCGGGCGCAGTGGAAAGTCAAGTTTTTGTTGACGCCCGCCGCCAGGCTCCAGCGTTGCAGTTCCAGAGAAGTCCATGATCCGTAGGTAAACCCCGTAAATACGATGTCGTCCGGATTGCCTCTTTCTCCGAGATATTTCTCCGCCTGCGAAGAAATGTCGAGGTATTCCTGTCCCTTGGTTTTCCGCTGTTTGAACACGATCCGCGTGTACTTCCCGAATTTCTGCACTTCACCCCATGTCAGTTTCTGTATGTCGCTTTTACGCAGCCCGGTCAGACACGAGAAGAGGAACGCACGTTTCAGTACAGGGTAGCGGCAAGGAGTCGCTGCCAATTTCTTTACCTCGTCCAGCGTCAGGTAATCGCGTTTGACTTCTTCCTCCTTGAATCCTTCGATTCCGCGCAGCGGGTTTACCGGTATGATTTGGTCGTCGTATGCCTGATTGATGCAAGCACGCAGCTTGTTGAAGTAGGATACCTTGGAGTTCTGCGACAGCCCTTGGAATGTGTCGCGTTCACGGCGGGGTCCGACACGCTTGTGCGTATCTTTCTCCACGTTGTTCAGAAACTCTTTGAATCCCGTGATAAATTCCGGTGTTACTTCCCGGAAGGTGGTTTTCTCGTCGCAATAGATTTCAAGGTAGCGGAGGCAGCTTCTCCAGTTGCCCCAGTTGCCTTGCGATTCCGGATTCTTACGCCGTTCCTCCACCATCTTGCGATAGTATTCCAAAAAGGGCGTGTTCTCCTTGAACTGGCGCGTGAAGGTATATTCGCCGTTCTGTATTTCGATCAAACGTTTGGACTTGACGGCTTGTGCTGTAGCCAGCGTTTGACGGTTCTGTTCGCGTTCCAACGGAGTTTTGGCATCTATCAGGTAGAGCTTCAAATACTCCTTGTGGCGTCTGCCGTTTCTACAGATGTCAAGATACAGGCTTACGTTGCCGTTCGACAACTTCTTTTCCCGAAGCCTGACGGGTTCTTTTTGGGTAGTGGTCGTTTTAGCCATAGTCTGCTTTCTCCTTTTAATAATTATACGAAGAACTCTTTTATTGCTGTATCCCGTTCCCGGGGGACAGTTTTTTGTCCCCCGCACTCTTTTCGGGGGACGAACTGGGGACAAAAATACAATAAAAATGAGAAAACAAACAAGACAATCGAAGAAAAAGAGAAAATGAATTATCCTCCGAACGTACTGATATATTGTGATTTATAGGTAGGGTATTTGCTCTTCTTTAGCTCTTCTTTTCACGGCATCATTTTCCGGAGGGGAATACGAGAACCATTCGGGTGGCATGAACCTGTTTACCCCCGAAGGTCCGGCAGTGGACGCTGAGGAGGAAGCCTTCATCCGGGCGATGCAACGCAAGAAGAAAAAGAAGAAGCGCAAGGGCTTGGGAATGTAATCAGTCAGACAAAGTATCAACAATCAAAACAATTTCAAGGTATGTCACAACAAGAAGACGATTTGAGGGCATTGGCGAAAATCATGGATTTTCTGCGTGCCGTGAGTATTATTTTAGTGGTCATGAACGTGTACTGGTTCTGCTACGAAGCCATCCGGCTTTGGGGTATGGACATCGGTGTGGTGGACAGAATCCTGATGAACTTCAACCGCACGGCGGGGCTGTTCCGTTCCATCCTCTACACGAAACTATTTGCCGTCCTCCTGCTTGCCCTGTCCTGTCTGGGGACAAAGGGCGTGAAGGGCGAGAAAATCACTTGGGGACGAATCTGGACGGCTCTTGCCGCCGGCTTCGTGCTGTTCTTCCTCAACTGGTGGATACTGGCCCTGCCATTGCCGGTGGAGGCGGTGACGGGACTGTATATCCTGGCCGTTGGCGCGGGCTATGTATTCCTGCTGATGGGCGGTCTGTGGTTGAGCCGCCTGTTGAAGCACAACCTCATGGATGATGTGTTCAACAACGAGAACGAGAGCTTCATGCAGGAAACGCGGCTTATCGAAAGCGAGTATTCGGTCAATCTTCCGACACGGTTTTACTACAAAAAGCGTTGGAACAATGGCTGGATCAATGTCGTGAATCCTTTTAGGGCTTCCATCGTGTTGGGTACTCCGGGCAGCGGTAAATCCTATGCAGTGGTAAATAATTTCATCAAGCAGCAGATAGAAAAGGGCTTCTCGATGTATGTGTACGACTTCAAATTCAGCGACTTGTCCACGATAGCATACAACCATCTGCTGAACCACCCGGAGGGCTACAAGGTGAAACCGAAGTTTTATGTGATAAACTTCGATGACCCGCGACGTTCGCACCGTTGCAATCCCATTCACCCGGACTTCATGGAGGATATTACGGACGCTTATGAGAGTGCGTACACCATTATGCTCAACTTAAATAAAAGTTGGGTGCAAAAGCAGGGCGACTTTTTCGTAGAATCGCCCATCATCCTTTTCGCGGCTATTATCTGGTATCTCAAAATTTTCCAGAACGGCAAGTATTGTACATTCCCCCATGCGATTGAGTTCCTGAACCGCCGCTATGAGGATATTTTCCCGATACTGACCTCTTACCCGGAATTGGAAAACTATCTTTCTCCGTTCATGGACGCATGGCTCGGAGGGGCTGCGGAGCAGTTGATGGGGCAGATAGCAAGCGCGAAAATCCCTTTGTCAAGGATGATTTCCCCGCAGCTCTATTGGGTGATGTCGGACAGCGAGTTCACGCTGGACATCAACAACCCCGAAGAACCGAAAATACTCTGTGTGGGCAACAATCCCGACCGTCAGAATATCTACGGGGCCGCTCTCGGTCTGTATAACTCCCGTATCGTGAAACTCATCAACAAGAAAGGGATGCTGAAGTCGTCGGTCATCATCGACGAGCTGCCCACGATTTATTTCAAGGGGTTGGACAACCTTATCGCCACCGCGCGAAGCAACAAGGTTGCCGTGTGTCTGGGCTTTCAGGATTTCAGCCAGTTGGTGCGCGACTACGGTGATAAAGAAGCGAAGGTCGTGATGAACACCGTCGGCAATATCTTTTCCGGTCAGGTGGTGGGTGAAACCGCCAAGACGCTTTCCGAACGCTTCGGTAAGGTGTTGCAGAAACGGCAGTCCATTTCCATCAACCGGCAGGATGTTTCCACCTCCATCAACACGCAGATGGATTCACTCATCCCGCCGAGCAAGATTTCCGGCTTGACGCAGGGTATGTTTGTCGGTTCGGTATCCGACAACTTCAACGAGCGTATCGAGCAGAAGATTTTCCATTGCGAGATTGTCGTGGATGCCGAGAAGGTGAAGCGCGAGGAGAAAGCCTACAAGAAAATCCCCGTCATTACCGACTTTACGGACGGGGACGGCAACGACCGCATGAAGGAAACGGTTCAGGCGAATTACAGGCGCATCAAGGAGGAAGTGAAGCAGATTGTTCAAGAGGAACTGGAACGTATCGCAAATGATGAAAACTTGAAACACCTGTTGCAGCAGAAATAACAGATTCCTTTATATATGAAAAAGGGGATGTGTCAAAACACCCAAAATATGAAAATTACCCCTGTCACAGATATCTGTAGCAAGGGTAATTTTGTTAAAAAGAGAGTTTTGACACCCTCTTTTTATTCTCAGATTTGAGATGCTTGTTGATGGTGGTAATGGCAAGCATCAGCAAATAATTTTTCAGTTCTGTATCGTCTTTAAGCAGTATGCTGTATTCTTCGGCAAACATTCTCAACAGTCTGGTTCTGAGTTTCGACATTTCTTCACCGAAAGGTATCTGTCGGTTTTCTTGCCAATACTCAATCACTACGGAAGATACCAGCCACTTGAACTCGGATTTCATCTCTTTGCCGAGTTTCTTGAAGCGGATTTGTTCGCTAATTGGCGGCTCGTTGTATGGCATTATGTCTGCCGGGTCATAAACGGATATACAGCCGATACCATAATCCATGATTATCGGTAAATCAGTTTTTACATCATTCTTATGTTTCTTCTTTTTAGCCATACCCGTTATTGTTGCAGGAAACCTTTACCTTTATCAGTAAGATAGTATTTCTGTTGCGGACTCTTGGAGCCTATGGGATAAAGTGAAAGGACCAAACCGGAATTTATTGCCGGATGGATATAGTTCTTTAAGAAATTCCTTTTATCTTTCATTCCCGTTTTCTCCATGATTTCTTTAGCAGAGAGAGTGTTGTTCCCAATAGCAGACAACAGTTTTCCTAACTGTGGGGTTACTGTGGGGTTACTATAGGGTTGCTGTGGGGTTGCTGTGGGGTCTTGTCCTACTGTAGTTCTTGTATAATGAAACACAATCCATACAGCATTGCCGTCGGTATGAAACTCCGGATCCGGAATACCGACACGGCGACATTCGTTTACCATAAGGGCTATGCCACGTCCCCAACTCTCCAATACTGCACTTTTGTACAGCACATTGGCTACTATCAGATTTTGTGGTTCGGAATTGTGGCCACCCAACAGTTTCTCAATGGTAATATCAGGCGGAAATGTTCCGCTGTTTTCAATCTCCACGCGGTCATCATAGATAGCAATCCCGACTGAACTGCCGGGGCGATGGTAAACACGATGTGCAAAAGCATTTATGCAACATTCTCTCAATGCCTTATATGGCACATTCAGTTCCTCTTCTCTGTACAAACCTTCAATTTTACCGGAAAGGGACAAATGCTTGAAGAAAAATGCCATTGCAGCATCCAGCAAGTTGAATATATTGCCTGTCACACGCTGATTATCTAAAAATTCATCTTTTGTCGTTCCTTTGAACCGGGCTAAACGGAGCAGACATTGGGGATAATGGTAGAAGTTTCGTCCGAATAGGACAACGGAAGCATTGTTCAGCTTTCCATCATTCAACAAGTCAAATTTTTCAAGGATGGTTCGGACATCCTCCTGCATAGAACCTTCCGGCAAACGTCCGCCTCTGATTCCTCCACGTACTGCGCCCAAGATTGCCGTTTCGTCAAGGTCGGATATTTTCAAGCCGGGATTTTGCATGGAATCCCAAGCATAGGTTCCGCCTCGCTGCATAACCAACAGGTTGTATATACCCTGCGGCATGGCAGATGTAACGCTCTCTATCCGTTGATAAGCCCTCCCCTTATAGGTGAACGGGCGCATATATCGTTGTTCTTCCGCTGATAAAGCTATAACACTTTTGTTCGTTCCCGGAATGTCTGTATAGGATATATCAATGGTCGCAAACGGCTCGATTCGTCTGATGGTTTCCGCAATATCGCGCTTCGTCTTGTCGCTCACTTCCTGACCGATAATCTTTCCCTTGTCGGTTACACCGAACAGCACCGTGCCGCCCGTACCGTTCAGGAAGGCACAAAGAGTTTCCATTCCACGCTCCAACTGCCCGGTAGTTTCTTTGAACTCAACTGTCCCGCCTTCGGCTCCGGCAATCAGTCCGTTCAATATTTCGAGGTTATCTATTTTCATCCGTCATTGATTAATACTTGCAAAGTTAATGATTTTAATCGGCTTTCCGGCAGATAATAGAGTGATTGTAAATGAAGAAGGATAAGAAACCGTATAATCCGGCCGCTTATCCTTTGTTTGGCATTCGTTTATCTCCTCATCCGCTCCAATTCATCGTCATGTCGCATCTTCGCGTTCAGTTTGTCCTGCATCTTTTCAAGGAAGTAGGTGCGACTGTCGCTTTTCCTGCGTTTGATGTCCGTATAGAAGCGGTAGCAGTCTTTGGACTCCACACCGAAAAAGGAATAGAGGACAGGGGCAAGCTCTTTCAGCGAAGCCTTGCCGCCATTGATGCAGCCGGTGGCGTAGAGGGCATAGATTAGCTCTACCAACTCGACGGCATTACCGGTCCATTGCAGGGCTGGGACTGTGGCTTTGGTTTCGGATGTGGATGTTAGTGGTGGCACGGAGGTAATTGCAGAAGCGGATACTATCTTCTGCATCTTTCGGATGAAGGATAACGCCTTGCGGATATACACAGTGACGACATTCTCCTCCGATACCGACAAGTTCTGTGGATGGTGCTGTAATTCGATTTCGGCAAAAGCCAACGCCACAATAATATGCTTGGCATCATTGCCGCCGTAGCACAGGTTTATTACTTCCTGCACGAATCCGCCGTATGCCGTTTCCGTGCTACCGTTGTCTTTTCCGTTTATCATGGCGAAAAACTGTGTTTCCGCCAGTATGAGATGGTTCATTATCTTTTCTGTTTTGAGGGTTTACACTTGTTTATCAGTATGCGCACACTGATATATGGTGCAAATCATAGCCCTAAACACGAGAAAAGATTGTGAGAAAATTGTACTACATTGTTTTTCAGAAAGATAAAATTCAAAAATAATTTTATCCTTGATTGCATCCCTTGTGAAATGTGTTCAGATTCTGAACATGTGTTCACTTTCTGAGCACGGAAATCCCGCCAAGATGTTCATAATCTGAACATTTTATGCCCGTGGCTCTTTATGATAGGTAAGCCGGATTACTCCATCCCTATAAGTTTTGTTCTCCATAAGCCGCCAGTCATTCATAGGTAGTGCTGACTTGAAAAAATGCGCTCCGTTTCCGTCGATGGTTGGAACAACGTATAGTATGATTTCATCTATCACGTTCATCCGTAACAGTCCGTTGGCATATTCGGTATTCCCGGCAGTTACTTCCAACAAATGGCAAATGCTTCCACCTTCCTCCCTCCATTCTTGAAGCACGGATACCGAATAGTCGGATGTCAGCTTATACAGGGCATTGGCACGTATTTCATCCATACCGTAATCTTCGGTTTGAAGCAACCGCTTCCGGGGATGCAGTTTCATCGGACAGCCATCTATTGAGATAACGGCAAGTAATTGTATTTTCGCCATAACGTATTTTCTTTCCTTTTTGGCGAGGCAAAAAAGTAGCGTGCAATTCACACTACTTTCAAGCGATGGCTCTGGTAAAGCCTTTACGGAGAGTACGTGAATGCACGCTATGCGTAAGCATAGCATAAGCATCACGCAATCGTCTCCGTAGTTTCAATTTACCAGATTTTCGCTCGAAACGCCTTGCGGTCTTATGTCTATATCATCGGCGAAAAGTTACCCGATCGCCTGCTATTTTCTGAAATACAATTGCAAAGTTAATCAATTATTGCCATTTACAGCCATACTCCAGTCAGTTTTCTTCATTCAATCCATACTCTACCAATTTATTATACAGCGTTGTCCTGCCGATACCCAGTATCTTTGCAGCCATTTTCTTGTTACCGGCTGCTTGTTTCAAAGCACGCAGGATACGTCCTCTTTCTTCATCCCCGCTCTTCAATGTAAAACAAGCGGAAGTAGCGGACGGTTCATTGTCAAGTTCCAAATCGGCTTCGGTTATCATATCGCCTTCTGATTGCAGGACTGCCGTCTGTATCTTCTGTTTCAACTCGCGCACGTTGCCCGGCCACGCATGGGCGAGCAGGGCATTACGGGCAGATGCGGCAAACCCTTTTACTTCACGTTCCAACTCACGGTTTGCCATTTCACGGAAGAACTCGGCCAATGGCATGATGTCTTCCGGGCAGTCGCGCAAGGGCGGCATGGTTATCACATACTCCTGCAAGCGATAGAGCAAATCCTGCCGGAACCGCTTTTCCGTTACGGCTTTCTGCAAATCCTCGTTGGTTGCAGCCACTATCCTCACGTTGGCTGTTTTGTCCTCCTTTGCACCGACGGGACGGTAACGGCGTTCCTGTATGGCGCGGAGCAGCATCTGTTGCATCTCCATTGTTAGGTTGCCCACTTCGTCAAGGAACAGCGTGCCGCCATCCGCTTCCAGAAAATACCCCGTCTTGTTTGCTTCGGCACCCGTAAACGCACCCTTGACGTGTCCGAAGAAGGCGGATTGTATCAATGACGGGGACAAGGCTCCGCAGTCCACTGCCACAAAAGGTTTATCGGCAAGTTTGCTTTGTTGGTGTATATGTTGTGCGATATGTTCCTTGCCCGTACCGTTCTCGCCCAGTATCAGCACGCTCATCCGGGTGGTGGCTACAAGGCGCACACGTTTCTTGATTTTCTGATAGGCTTCGCCCTGCCGGACGAATATCGGAATGTTCCATTGTAGTCGCTTTTCATGTTCTTTTTGCAGGGTGCGGATAAGCGGTATCAGTTTATCCTCCAACAACTGTTTCTGTATGTAATCCTTTGAGCCGAGCTTCATACTTTCCACTGCCGTATGCACCTCCCCGTAATTGGTCATAACGATAAACACCTGCTGTTTGTCGTTGGCACGCATCCACCGTAACAACTCTATGCTTTCACCGTCGGGGAGGCGTAGGTCGGCAACGACAATATCATCCACCTCTGACTTTGCCAATAGTTTCTTGGCAGTGGCAAGATTATATGCCGACATAGTATCGAAGCTGTCTTTCTTCAGCAGGTTGCAGACATAATCGTTATAGACGGGGTTGTCCTCAATCACAAATACTTTCATCCGACGACCTCCTTTCCTTTTGCGCAAGTTCTATGATAACTGTTCCCATACGAAGCATGGCATCCACGCATTTCCGCAATTCCATTTCGGAACATTCAGATTCTTGATGCAGCAGTTCATACAGGTTCCACAAGGGTTTGTCAGCACGGATAACAGCCCATGAACTTCGCTGACGGTGCATCCATTCGTCCAACGCCTTGCGGTCATTCCTCTCCATGATTTCCCGGACAGCCTGCATATCCTTTTCTGTTTCGGTTATCAAACGGTCGAGCATCGCCCGTTTGTCACCATATGCAAGCAGAGAGGACAAGTCGGGAAGTTCATCCTTGTCCGTACTTGTCAAAAGGCATTTGTCTGATACAGCAACCAGTTCGGAAATGGAAAATGGCTTGAACAGGCAGGCGGTAAATCCATTTTCCAACAGCTCCTCTTCGCTGCAACTGCCGGAGGCGGTCGCCACGACAATGGGAATCTCTTTCGAGTTGCTGACACTTGACGAGCGTAACAACTCCAACACCTCATAGCCGTTAATCTCCGGCATCTTCATATCGGTTATCATGAGGTCGTATGTGTGCTGCCGCATGGCTTCCATTGCATCGCCAATAGTGGTGAACGTGTCGCAATGCACACCTATACCAGCATACATTTCCTTTGTCATGGATAATACCATCGGATTGTCGTCCAATACGATGACAGAATAAGGTCTTTCTATATGAGCCAGACTTTCTGCGGCTGTCTGTTCTTCAATACCAATATCGGCAGTGTTCATTGGCAACTCCACAGTAAAACGACTGCCTTCTCCTTTTTCGCTTTCCAAGCGTATAGTGCCGCCAAGCATCCCGACTATCTGTTTCACAATGCTTAACCCCAATCCGAAACCGTCTTGCGTGGCGGCGTTGGAAAGCCGCTCGAACGCTCCGAACACTCGCTGTTGTTCTTCCGCACTCATGCCGGTTCCGGTGTCCTCTACTACAAGGGTCAGCCTATTGCCGTCATAGCTTATGACAAGTGAAACGCTTCCGGCATTCGTGAACTTGACGGCATTGCCCAGCAGGTTGTCGCATATCTGTATGATGCGCTCCTTGTCGCCATTCAGGATAATACCCTCCGGGCACTCGATGGTAAGTTTAAGATCTTTTGCTTCTGCTTGTTGCGTAAACTCCGTTTGCAACAGCTCCGCGATGTTTTCCAAACGAAACGGACGGACATTCGCCTGTTCCTTGCCGCTGTCCAAGCGGAAGAAGTCAAGCAGGGAGTTGAGCATGTCGGTCATTCTCTTGGAGGCTTGCAGGATATTGTCCGCATAACCGCTTATCTTTTCTTCTTCGTTGTCCTGCATCAGTTCCGCATATCCATGTATGGCAGTCAGTGGTGTGCGTAGCTCGTGGGTGATGGTGTGCATCGCTTTCTTGCGTGAGGCTATCAACGATTCGTTTTGTTTTACTGACTTTTGCAGTTGCCCGATTAAATCTGTTGTCTTACGTTTGTACTGCTTGATGCGGGTGGCATAGCGGTGAATGATGATGTATGAAATAATGAGCAACAGCAGCATGACACCCGTTATGATACCTACCTGCAAGAACGACTTTTCACGCATAGCGGATATTTCCGCCTCACGTTCCTGCAAGTCAGCCTGCACCTTGTGGTCCATCTGCTGGATAAGGGTTTGCAGTTGGCGGTTCAGTTCCGCATTGCGGCTGGCAAGGCTGTCGGCATATTCCGACAGACGATGGCTTTGGGCACGTTGTTGCGCTATCATATCACGGTTCAGTGTGTAGAGCATCGTGGTGGTCGTCGTCGGAGGTGCTTCCTGTTTCTTGCCGAACAACCCGAGAAAACCTTTCCTCCTCTGTTTCTTCGGCTCTTCCTGCCTGCTCGTTTGCACTATCACCGGCACCTGCTTGGCTATCCGGCGGTTGATGTCCGCCTGTTGTTCCAGAGCTTCCATGATGGCGCACAGCCGCTTTTCCTTGTCCTCCAGCAAGTGGCGCACGCTGTCTATGCGCACCGATTCGTAATGGCTCTTGAAGCGGCAAAGCATACTATCCACCGCCATCCGTTGCCGCCGGTATGCCGCCACATCCTTATCGTCCCATTCCAGCACCGACTCGCCCAAAAGTGACAATTCCACCACACCCACATACGCATCGTGTGTTTCCTTGCGGAAGCGGTTGATTTCACGGTTCTCCCGTTCCAGCAACTCCAAGTCGCGCCATTCTCCGAGCCACGTGCAGATGATGCCGCCCACCAGCAGAACTATCAACAGATAGCCTGCGGCAAGCAGCTTGCGGAAATGCTTGGTAGTGGTAACGAATTGTTCGCTCATTTGCTGTTTGTGTAAATACCGTTATTCAACATACGCATATAGGTCGTGGAACTTCGCAGGTTCATGGATGAGAATGGCGGCCATGCTACCGATGACCGCCACCAGAATTATATATCAGAATAGAATTCTACTCCTCAATGAAACAACCATTCTTCCCTTATTTACAATTGTTATAATTATTAAGGCATCTGACCACCAGCGATAGGTGGAATTTCTGTTAGTATGGGATTTCTCGGGATTGAGTTAAAAATTCTTTGGCCACGTATGGCTTGACTTGGAGGAGCGTTTTCATTTACATCAAGCCGATAACATCTATCGTTAAATGTTATAATTCCCCAAATACCAATGGTTCCTGGGATTCTCGCCAATCCTTCAGTAGGTTTAAAAAGAACAACATTATCTATTATTTGATTTTTAACCGCCCGATTCCATGATGTTTTAATACTATTGTTAGGCGTTGGAATATGAGCAACATACCTAATGCCATTGTGCCTAAAACTGGCCATATAACACCCCGAAAAACCTGAACTTAAAGTATCTATGCCATTTGAAGCAACGACTGCTATTCTATCCGCAATATATATGACACAGGCATAGTCTAATCTAAGAAAACGATAGTTACGGGTATATCCTTTTATTTGAAATGTCAAATTACTTTGCGTGACAATCGGAAGGGTCAAACCTACATTATAAATATTTTGATAATGAAACCGTGCAATATTTGTCATTACTGCTCGACTGTTTGGCAATCTTAATGCTTGAATCAAATTCATATATTTACTTACTGTTACTTTCGTTTGTTATAGGCTCGATACATGATGCCATTATATCCATCAGTTTAGACAGACCTTCGGTCTGCGGCTGCTGACTGGCTGTCACATGTATCTGGTATTTTGCCGTTTGGTTGGTCATGCGGGTGTTCTCGCGGGCGGTCGTGACTTTGCCGCTGATTTCCGCATTTATAAACCAATGTTTTGCAGAAGCTTTTGCCTCTACTTCTGCGTTGGTAGTGCTTTTTACGTTTGATGTATCGGTAACCTCCATCTGGAAATCGACATCCACGCGATCTATGAGCAGGGAAGGAATAGGCACCAATCCTATAAACGGAGCCTTGACACTTTGTGACATTGTTGTCATTTTTCCATCCTGCTGTATCGGTCTTTCGACATCGAATTCCAATATACGCGCTTTATTGCCGCTTTTACCATCAAATGCAATTTGCTGGTAGAAATTCCATGCTGTCGCTGCCAATTCCTGTTGTGCTTCGGCTGCTGCAATAAGTGGAGCTGCAATAAGTTCCCGCATGGGAAGCCCCTTGAATTTGTCAGTCACGTTTGAATCTGCTTTAAGAACTGGAGAAGTTTCTCTGTTTTGAGTCTCTTCCAATGCAGCGGAGATAATTTCTTTCGCCTGTCCGCTTACATTTTCATTCAAGTTTTCCGCATTTTCTTGTTGCCCTTGGTTCTTTATTTCTTCTGCCATAACATTTGAATTTTAAAATTGTTAGATATTTTTTACAAAATCGTCAATAATTCGGGAAATGCTCTCCGGAGTCTCCTGAACCTTAAAATTGACGCAAACCTCCATGACATCATCCGCATCCGGTTTTATGTTGCTCATCTGCATCTGGAGATTGGCTCTTTGTGGGCTGGATAACAATAAGTTGTTTTCCGGAATCTGTGATTCCACGCTTCCGACCTTCGCCTTGAACTTTATCTGCACATTATCCATCGCAAGATAATGATGGGATATCAAAGCTATAAGTGGAATATCAATAGTCTTGTCTCCAACCATGATTTTTTTCGATTGGAACGTATTTGCGTTATTTGCATTTGTTCCTTCAAAAAGTCTGGTCAGATTTTGTATCTGATGATTCTGCAATGTATCTTGTGCACAGTTTACGGCGTATTGCAAACCATTCATAATATCAGAGAATGAATTGGTTTGAACACTGTCCGGCTCATCGTCATTATTTTTCTTGTCTCTGTGAAAAAGTCCCATGTTTTTAATTTAATTACTTGATTTGTTGCCTTTAATGAGCACCAATCTTGGCAATGTCCGGCTTACAGCTTCCATATTTACACTGGAGTCTATATTATTATTAACAATGCCTTGATGCCAAAACCTATATGGTGGATTCTCCGTGTGTTCCATCACGTCCTCCTTTTTTTATTGGGGTTATACTTCGGTTAATGTTCGTTGCGGGCGGAACATTTCCGCCCGCAACGGCTTACTGCTTCCTCAAGGTAGGCAATGCTCCTTTAAGTTCGTAACGCCATTCTGAGCCTGCGTTCTGCAAGGCGGTGTTCATGGCATCAACGGCTTTCTGCCAGGTAACGTCAGTGCCGTCCACCTTCGTGGCTTCGGTGACGATGCCTTCCTTATTGTAGCCGATGCCTTGTTCCTTATTATTCTTCCAATAGCAGGCGATCGCGGTGGCATATTTATATCCAAACAAGCCGCCGATATGCACATTGCCAGTGCTGCTACCCTTACTATTTACGTTGCCCGTGGCATAGCAGGCAAGGACGCTGTTTCCTCCTTTGAATCCCACCACACCGCCGCCAGAGATATCCTTACCGGGGTATATTTCTAAGGTCACGTTGCCCGTGGCATAGCAAGCGGTCATGCTGCCCCAGCTTTCTCCTGCCACACCGCCGACATTGACAGTTCCCTTCACTGTGGCGGAGGAGCTGCATCCGGTCATGGAACCGCTCGTTTGCTTACCCACCACACCGCCGACGTACACCTCGCCGTTGACGCTGCCCGATACCGAGCAGTTTTCAATGGTGCCCCAGCTATTTCCTACCACGCCGCCGGCAAAGCCCGAACTGTGATTGTTTGTTATCTGTACGCCCTCCATCACCACGTTCTTCACCGTACCAGCACTATTGAGCCAGCCGAACAAACCCGCATATTTGTCATATGTCGTAACGGTCAGCCCCGTGATGGTATGGCCGCCGCCGTCGAAAGTGCCTTTGTATGAGTTGTCGTAGTTTGTGCCTATCGGCGTCCAGTCTTTGCCTGTGAGGTCAATGTCTGTGTCGAGGGTAATGTTAATGTCGCTCTTACCTCCGTTCACTAATTCGGCTATATTCATCAGGCCATCAGCGGAGGTCACGGTGTAGCTGCCGTCGCTCTCTATGGTATAGCCCAGGTCTTTTGCCGCAGCGAGGGAGACGGTGTAGGTATATTCACCGCCCGCCTGCCAGTCGGTAGCATTCTTCATCTTATAAACGAAGGTTTTGCCGTTGGTGAAGGTGCAGGTAATGAAGGCCGTGCCAGCTGCCACACTTTGCGGGGCTACGAGGGCGGTATAGGTGTTGCTGCCCTTGCTGTACGGGACGATTATATCCGGGTTGTCGCCTTCGGTGGAGAGGCCCGTCAGCCGCACGGATGCCAGTCCCTCGGTGTAGTCCGTCAGAACGATGGTCACCCGCGCCGTGCGGTGGGTGAAGCGGAGCGTGGGGCTACCGTAAGTCACCGTCTGTCCGTCGGCTACGATGAGGTCACTGCCCTCAAAGTCTTTCTGGGCACTTTGGTTGGCTTTTACCTTTACCGCAGGTGGAGTTGTCTCGCCCTCGGTGTAGGGCCACCACGCCGTGACGGTGATGTCGTTGTGGTTGGTCCAGTAGTACGGGTCGGTGGAGGTCAGCGTGGCGCTGGTGGGGTCGGCGGCGGTGGGCGTTACGTCGTATGCCTTCACCGTGCCGTCCATCAGGACTGCCACGCTCTGCACACCCTCCCAATTGCCGTCCACCGGGGCACGGGTGCCAGCGGTGGCTGTCGCGGCGGGATTCAGCCCCGTCGCGGTGAAGACGATGGGTGTGCCTTCCGCCCCTTCTGGTAGGAAGCCCGCTTCGTCCTGTGTGCAGGCGGCAAGGCCGAGCAGCAGGGCGATGGCTGCGGATATATGGATGGTTGTTCGTTTCATGATGCGTGTTGTTTAGGGGTTGTTATTGTTTCTTTTGCAGTACGGGCAGACCGTCTGTGCCGAGTGCCCACTGGTAGTCATTGTCGGTGAGGGCGGTGTTCATGCCGTCGACGGCTGTCTGCCATTTCACGGTCGCGCCGTCCACCTTCGTGGCATCTACCGTTCCTCCAAAATTACGGAATTCTCCTCGCTCGGCATTGCCTCCCCAATAACAGGAAGTTATAGTATTGTAGTTGAAACGCACTATAGCTCCAGATTCATAATCTTTCAATGTGCCGTCAAACCAGCAAGCTGTGATACTGCCATAATTTAAATCGGCTATACCACAAGTTCTACCATATGCAGAAATTTTTCCCGTCACAGAGCAGGCAATGATTTGACCATTATTTTGATCCACTATTCCAGCTGCTGATCCATTATTGCCATATAGATTCACATCTATGAGTTGTAGGTTCTTTATCACACCACGTAAATTTAATAACCCAAAAAGTTCAGTAGTCGCTGCTGAAAAGTTTAATCCCGTAATGCGGTGTCCCTGCCCATTAAAGACGCCGGAGTAACCTGGCCATGTGCCTATCTGTGTCCAATCCTTACCCGTCAGGTCGATGTCGGCGGTGAGGGTGCAATTTATCGATTCGTCCTTTTGTGCGGCTTTGTTCCATGCCAGCAGGCCGTCAGCGTTATAGACCATGTAACTGCCGTCGTTCTGTATAGAATAGCCTAAATCCTCAGCCTCGCCGCTTTCGCCGCCGCCGTCAGCCCAGTCACCGATGGTGCAACCCTCTAACGTCAAGCCGGTGGCGTTCACCTTGACGGTGTATTTATAGCGGTTGCCAGCCTCTAATACGACGTTGTTCTGCGGACGGAAGTAGAAGGTGCCGCCGCCGAGTTCCACCTTGACGAACGGCTTGCCTGCCGCAACGGTCTGCGGGGCGGTCAGTGCCTCGTAGGTGTTGCCGCTTGCGTTGTAGGTCTTGATGGCAGTCGGGTTGCCGTTATCGGCGGACAGGCTCACGAGGCTCACCGTGGCACCGGCAACGCTCGTGAATCCCGTGCCAGGCTTCAGTTCGATTGTCACGCGTGCCGTGCGGTGGGTAAATTCAAGAGTCGGGTTGTTAAATTCCACCTTCCGGTTCTCAGCAGAGATGAAGTCGCTGTTCTGGAAGTCAGCCAGTTTGCTTTGGTCTTCTGCCACCTTCACGGCAGGCATCTGTGTGATGTCGGCATTGTCGAAGGGCCACCATGCCGATACGGTAATCGGGTCGCGGCTGGTCCAGTAGTACGGGTCGTTCTCGCGTGAAAGCGTGGCACTCTTGAAATCGGTAGAAGCCGTTACGGTGTATTCCTTTACCGCATCGCCCATCTTGAGTGCCACGGAAGTGACGCCCTGCCAGTCGCCGTCCACAGAGGCACGGGTGGAAGGGGCTGCCAGCGGCGTTGCTTCTACGGACAATCCGGTGGCACGGATGACGACGGGGTATTCACCTTCGGGCAGACGGTTATCGCCAGCAAGTTCGTCCTGCGTGCAGGCGGCGAGGGCGAACAGCAGTGCGGTGGCTGCGGGGATAAATAATCTATGTCTCATAAATCTTCATTCTAATCGATTAATTATTAACATTCTACAGGTCAGCACCCACATCTCCACCGTCTATATCGTTCCACTTTGCAATGGTGGCTTCGCTGACTTCAAGGACTTTGTTGCGTACCTTGACGGTATAGGTATAGTTGTTGCCCGCCAGCAGTGCGCCATCGGGCATGGTGAGTGTGGCATGATATTCCTGACCTTTGTAATTCACAACCAACGGCAGGGATGCAACTGTCTGCGGGAAGAGGATGATCGATGACGTGAGATTGCCGTCTGCCAGATTCATGGTCAGTTCTCCGGTCTGTAGTCCGTTGTCTGCGGTGGCAATACCGTCGGCCGTGTTGAACGTACCGGTGAGTAACAATCCGTCCAGCGTGTAACGTTCAGGCTTGACCACGCTGAAATTCACGCCGTCGCCCGCCTCGAAGGTAAGGGTTATCTGGCTCATGCGGTGGTGGAAGGAGTTGTCTTCACCGCCTTTGGCGGTTTTGTCGGTGAAGCTTACTACCGGGTTGTTTTTGTCTCCCGTGGCTCCTGAAGCAAAGAGGAAGTCGATGGCAGGCTGGTTTTGCTGCGCCGTGGCATCGGTCGTGGCTGTGAGGATGCCTCCCGCCGCGTTGTACGGATAGTAGGCGCGGAAAGTATGGGTCTTTGCATCTTCGATATAGATAACCTTTCCTTCTGCCTCAAATTTCCCGTTTTTCAGGATGAAAGGCACGTTGCCGTACTGGGAATCGTTGCCGATGTCGGTGATGCCGATACGGTCGCCGGCAGTCCAGGTGGTTCCGCTGGCGCGGGTGGCGGGGGCGATGTTTGCGGTAAACTGGGCGGCCACGGGGTCACCGTTCAGGTTCTCGTTGTCGTTGTTGCAGGCTACCAGTGCGAGGGCGAGCGCTGCAAGTGTAAAAAATCTTGTCTTCATTATATCTATAATTTTATTATTTACAAATCAGCATTTACATCATCACCTTTCACTTCTTCCCAGCCGTTGATTTCGGCTCCGTCCACTTCCATGCCTTCGGGAGTCTCAACCAGCGTTCCGCCGAGGGTCAGCGATTTGCCCTTTCTGGTGTTGAACTCCTTGAGAGCTTCTGTGAGGTCGCTTTTCAACGTGGTGGGGCTCGGGTTGCCGTCCGCATAGCGGATTTCAGCCGTCAGCAGTTGTTCCGTGCCGGTCACACCCAGCAACCGCACCGTGGCTTTCCACTTGCCGGCATCGTCACCTTCGGTTATCTTGGTGAAGGGCAGCACGACGTTTGAAGCGGCTCCGTAGGTATCGGTAGCGAAATCGAGTGTTCTGGCTGCACCCGTCAGATAAGCAACAATCTCCGTGATGCGTCCGGCGGCATCACCCGTCGGTTTGACGACAAGCGTCAGTTCGCGTACCTGCTGCTTCATTGCGGCGGTCAGCGGATAGTCCTTGTCTTTCTCGATGCTCACCTGTTTCGTATAGGTGAAGAACCATCCAGGGGCATTGTTCACAAAGGCATCCGTGCCTGCCCGGTTTCCCGTGGCTGCGGCAATGGTGGCGGTGGTACCATTTACCGTGATTCCTTCAGCCGGGTTCCACACCGCAAGGGTGTAGCTGCCCGGAGCAAACAGATGGTCGGGGGCATGGGTGGCGGAAGTCTCCGTACCCGTATAGTCGCCCATGGTGACCGTCCACGTGGCAGGTATGTTGATACCCTCACCGCAGGCCGACCAGTCGGCTGTCACCGCAATTTTCCCATAGTCGGGATGCGGCGTGTCATAAAGCGCGTCCTTCACGCAGGAAGATAGCAGCACGGCGGCTGTCATTCCTACCATATTTATATATTGTCTTGCTTTCATACTCTATTCCTCCGTATTAGAATAACTTCCATACCAATGTCACACCGGCGTTGATGGGGCCACACCAATTTTTTGTCTCGTTGCCACAGCGCACGCGCACACCATCGATGACTTCATATTTTTCGAAATCGGCATTCAGGTAGCCCAAGCCGAGGTTGAAATCAAGAGTCAGTGCCTTGTTCAGCCGCAGCTGATAGCCGGCGGTGATGCCACCACCCATCAGGTCGCCCTGCTTGCCTGCTTCGGAGAACTTGTAGTTGAACTGTCCGGTCTTGAACATCGCACCCAGATACCAGGCTTTCTTCTCACCCATATAGTAACGTACTTCCGGAGCCACTTCCCAGAGTGCATAGCGGCAATCTTTGTCATTCCAACTCCAAGAAGTCCACGAGCCGTTTACGGCAATGCCCCACGACGGGCAGATGCGCCATTCCACGCCAAGATCTGGTGTCATGGTAGCCCAGCGCAGCAGGTTGGCACGCAGGGAAAAATGATAGTCGGTTGGGGTTTCCAATGGCGTGTCGGCAAGTGTATTTTGTTGAGCGGTTTTCTCGGCTTCTGCCTTTTCAGCGGCAAGTCGGGCTTCTTCCGCCTTGCGCTGCTCTTCGGCAAGCCGTTCCTGCTCGGCACGCTTCTCGGTTTCTAAGCGTTCGGCTTCCGCCTTGCGTCGTGCTTCTGCTTCCGCATCCGTCACGGCTGTTTCCTTTACCGGTACCGTCAGGCGCACGGTGACAAAATCACCCTCTGTCACATGATTGCGGGTAATGAAGTTTTCTTCCTTGATTTTCGCTCGTGTAATCAGTTCTGATTTCACACGGTTGGCTCGAATCTTCGCTGTTGCAAGGTTCTTGACTTCACTGCTCTGCGAATTGCAGTATCCGTCAACCAATAGCGGCAGTTTGCCGTCAAGAATTGTTGCTTTGTTGTTTTCGATACATTCCAACAGGCGGGCAAGTTCCGTGTCATTGCCATTCCAAGGCACGTAGAACATGTCCTTCTGCGGAACGAACCGGAAGGTGTAGGTCGTGTCTGCTTTCTGCTGCGCAATGACAGGAAAAGTTAGCGTCATCAGCCACAGAAACAGGGTAAGAAAAGTGATTTTTCTGCTCATATAAACTTGAATTCATTATCTTTGTCATCTCCAAAGGTAATAAATGCCATTCAGCGCCCAAAATATTACAAAAACTTTTTTTGCTAAAACACAGCGTTTTATAAAAATTGTCGTTTGAGCACTTTTCGCATTGTCGTCTGAGCACTTATTTTGTCAAATCGGCACTTTTTGAGTTGTCGAATTAGCACTTTTGTGGCTGTCGAATTAGCACTTTTTGTAGTATGAGCACTTTTGGAAAATGGGTTTCTGAGAGCTTTTTCATCGGATTTTTACCACGCAAATCACTTCAGATTTGCTTTTTTCCACTTGGCAGGCGTACATCCTTCCTTCTCGGTAAATAATTTGATAAAGTTACTGCGGGAAAGAAAACCGGAAGACTCAGCCAGCTTCTGTATATTGATCTCCGGATGCTCCTTCAGTATGTTTTTCGCATACTCCAACCGGAGACTGGTTATCCATTCGCGGAATGTCATTTTATACGTAGTCTTGATATAAGCGGAAAGATAGGTACGGTTCGTATGAAGTATTTCGGACAGTTCTTTTATGGTAAGTCCCTGCTGGACATAGCCGTCTGTCTTTATCCAGTTGGCCACTTTCTCTATAATTTCTGTATAGGACACTGGAACTTCTTTCTCAGAAACTATTTTAGGTTCTGTTTCTGTATCTGTCAGAAGTTCTTCTTCAGACTGTATATCTTGCTCAAAAGCATTTTCCACCTGTTCATAGAACAGCAGGTAGTTCTGATAGCTGTAGAAAAGATAGCTGTAGAACGGTATTGACGACAAAATCCAGATAAAAACATATTTGTCTGGCAGAAATGTCAGCAATCCGCATCCGACACCGAAGATAACAGCCCAATAAGTGAATATGGAAAGCCATTCGATATATGTACCTATATCATCCGCCTGAGTTTCATTGAAAATCCGAATGGCTCTACGGTATGCAATTATGACTCTGCGAGCTAAAACGACTCCAAAAACGACTAACCATACAGCTAAAGCAAATAAAGAGAATTTTTGCATGATTCCGCTTGGCAACAGGAACAACACAACTCCGGAAAGAGTTGAAAATATAATCCATAAAATGATATGTGTCCACACACGCCGTTTGGTAATGTAAAAACGATCAAGCAACATTATCAATGCCGAACTGAACAGAGAATAGCACAGGAAGTATGTGGACATGTTCATCAATATGGCAGAATCCGCATTTTTGAATCGGATACCAAAGAAGAAATGTACCGAATAATTTGCCGAAAGCAGCAGCATAGCTATACCCATAATCTGTCGGGAGCGGAGATAATTCTTGAAAATTTTCTTTTCAGGAGTCTTTGCAAACAAAAAATAAAAGCCGAAGAATAACATCAACGGCAGTGCGGTATAAAGTGAAAAACTGTATATAGATGGCTCCATTGTTATGCTTATTTGATTTTGATACAAAGTTACGTCTTTTTCTTCACAAATAGACACATAATCTATGATTTAACGTTATAGATTCGGTCATATTAGATTGAAAAATTATTAGAATTAAAGCCAGTGGTGAAAAATTCAACCACTGGCTTTTTCTGTCAAGACTTCGATATTAAAGTTTTACACCTTTGGATTCCGATAAACCGGGTCTCCCTATAATTAAATGACTGCGTACAAAGTCCACGTGCGGGCTTTCCGGCTGTTGTTCCGTCTGTTTTTTCTCGTTGCCTTGCCGGTTCTCTTCTGTGTTTTCCTGAGCCGGAGCCAGCTCAAGCTGTATCTTGCGGTCCAGTGCGGCGAGTTCGGACTTCAGCTGTTTCAGCTCGTCCTCCTTCTTCCACACCTTGCCCGCTATCTCCTGCAACTGCGGAATCTCCTTTTCCAGCACTTCGTTCTTAGACTTGTACTGGTCGATGATGGTCGGAATCCTCTCCAATGCGTTCAGAAAGTTTCGTGCGGCAGCAATCGGGTCTGCCATCGCCAGATGCCCGTTGTTGTAGGTGTACTTGTAGTTACCCTCCACCACGAAGCGGTTGTCAGTGAACTCCAGACCTTCTTTGAGTGTCCTCTCGCTGACCACCTTTATCGGAAAGCCGTAAAGTTCCCCGACAGCCTTGTACAGTCCACCAGTCATGGCGTTCTTGGCGATTTCCTGCAAACGCTTACCGATGACCTTCTCATCCGTTGAATCCACGCCGTCCACCTTGACAAGATTAAGACGACTGCCTTCCCTATCAGTCTGCACAACGGAAAGAAAACGGTTCCAGTCTTCCGTCATGGCTTCGATGAAAGCCGTGTTGTTGCGCAGTTCTCCCGTCTTGGATTCCAGCTTGAACTCCGAATCGCGCTTGCCCTTGTTGAACGACTTGCGTTCCCCTTCGAGCGAGGCGATACGCTTCTCTAATTTCGCCTTATCCAAAAGGTCGGTATTGCCGGAGAGCAACGCCATATACTCCGAGAAGTTCATACCCGATTTTTCGTCCATTGCTCCCTCGTCGATGGTACGTGCGCCCATCGCTCCACTTTTGAGCTGCGATATGAACGTCTGCTTGCAGTGCAGCAGATTGAACTTGTAGCTGTCCAGCGACTTTTCCACCGCGTAGATGATGACATCCACGTTATTCTCGGCAAAATGCTTGGCAATCTCGTTCCCGGCTCTAACACCCCGTCCGTCACGCTGTTGCAGGTCGGACGGTCGCCACGGTGTATCAAGGTGATGGATGGCGACACATCTTTTCTGCGCATTCACGCCCGTTCCGAGCATACTTGTGGAGCCGAACAGCACGCGCACCGTCCCGGCGTTCATGGCATCTATCACCGCCTTACGAGCCTTATCCGTCTTACACTCCTGAATGAAGCGCACCTCACTTGCCGGTATGCCGTAATCCTCCACCAACTTGCGTTTTATCTCGCTGTACACGTTCCATCCTTCCCCCGGCTGATATGTACCCAAGTCGGAGAACACGAACTGCGTTCCTTTGTGCGCATCGTATTTGTGGTAATACTCCGCTATCATTTTGGCGCAGTGGCTCGCCTTGTTGTCGGAGTGGTCTTCGTAATTGGGGTCTATCATGCGCATATCCAAAGCCATCTTCCGCGCGTAGTCGGTAGCGATGAGCATCTTAGCCTTCTCTTCCGTTTCAGACAGCGGCAACCTGCCCAACAACGTCGCGTCACCTGTCTTGGCAAATTCCATCAGTTGTTTGATGAAATACTCTTGGTCGGGTGTAGGCGGTATGTGGTGCAGTATCTCGTTCTTGTGCGGACGATCCACACCCACGTCCTCCGCCGTGCGGTAGTCGGTGATTTCGTTGTAAAAGGCGGCAAGCTCCGGCACTTTGATGAAGTAGCGGAAACGCTCCTTCTGCACCACGTTGTTTGTCACGTTGAACTCGAAGTCGGTCGTCTTCTTGGCGAAGATAGCCGCCCATGCGTCGAAACAGCGGATGTCCTGCCGTTCCAGTTCCTTCGGGCGCAGGTACTTAAAGAGCAGGTACAATTCCGTCAGACTGTTGGAAATAGTCGTGCCGGACAGGAACGTAGCCCCTAAGTCTTTGCCCGTACGCTCCTGTATAGTTCGTATGGCAAAAAGCATATTCAGGGCTTTCTGGCTCCCCTCCGAGTTTCCCAACCCCGCCACACGGTCATGCCGGGTGTTGAAAGTCAAGTTCTTGAATTGGTGGCTCTCGTCTATGAAAATGTGGTCGATGCCCATCTGTTTGAAGTCCACCACGTCATCTGTGCGCGACTTGATGGCGTGTTCCACTTTCTCTAACTTCGCCACAAGGTTGTGCTTGCGCTTCTCCAATCCTTTCAGCATCGCCCGCGACACGTTCTTGCCTTGCTGCCGTAAGACTTCGAGGTTTTCCTCCACCGTGTCAAGCTCCGCTTGCAGGATGCGTTGCTGCAACTCCGGTGACTGCGGTATCTTGCCGAACTGGTCATGCGACATGATGACGCAATCATAGTCATTGTTTTTGATGTTGTTGAAGAAACGCACACGGTTGGCGGTCGAGAAATCCTTTTCCGAAGCGTAGAGGATGCGGGCGTTAGGATAGGCCGCCTGATAGGTGGCGGCAATCTCCGCCACATTCGCTTTCAGCCCGATAATCATCGGCTTGTGCGCCAAGTTCAGACGCTTCATCTCATGTGCCGCTATGCACATTATCAGCGTCTTGCCGGTTCCCACCTCGTGGTCGCAGATCCCGCCGCCGTTCTGTTTCAGCATCCAGACGCAATCCTTCTGCGACGGGTAAACGCTCTTGATTCCCCGGCTTGCCAGCCCTTTCAGGTTGAGGTCGGGAAAAGTCTGGTGCGAGCCGTCATACTTCGGGCGCACGAAACAGTTGAACTTGCGGTTATACATCGTCGTGAGCCGTTCCTTGAACTGCGGCGACTGTTCTTCCAACCATTCGGAGAACCCGTTACGGATTTCGTCTATCTTCGCGTTGGCGAGCTGTATGCCCTCGCTGTCGCGTACCTTGATGTCGTTGCCGTTCTCGTCCTTGCCGATACTTTTCATCATGTCGGGGCAGGTGTTGTGCAGGGCGTGCTTCAACAGGTGCATACCGTCATAGTTCCGGTAATAGCCCTTTACTAAAAACTCGTCCGTGATCTTCATGGTGCGGTAGCCGCACGCCACGGAAAACTCGTCCATGCTTGCGGAGTAGGCTATTTTCACGTCCGTGTCGAAAAGGTGGCTCATGTAGGCGGCATACACACCCGTGGGAATCCAGCGTTCCCCGAAATTGAAGTCGAGGTCTTCAAAGGCGATGCGCTGCGGTTCGGCCTCCTTCAATGCCTCCCACGCCTGTTTCACCTCCGGCATCCGCTCACTTTCGGGATTGTCCTCCATCCAGCCCTCTATGCGTTCCGCCTTCTCTATCACGTTCCCCGCGATGAAGCGGTCTTTGATTTCGTAACCGGTTACGAGCGGGTTGTAGAAGATGCGCCCCTTGAGGGCACCAAGCAGTTCCTCTTCCGTGGTGTCGGTTATCTCCCGCATATAGCCGAGATTGACCGTGCCGAACTTGTTGAGCGATGCGGACAAGGCTTCTTCGGGAGAGCCTGCATTGACACGGCTCTCCACCGAGAAGGAAACGGGACGGTCGAAGATGTCCGCCTTGACAAACTTGCCGTCCTCCGCACGTTCCAGCGAAAGGATGTCGCGCCCTCCGGCATCCATCATCACCAGTTTCACGTTCTGTCTGGCGTTGAGGTTACCGTAACGCATGACAAACTCATCGTAGTAGGTGTTGAGATACCCGCGCTGCGGTTTGTGTTCCGTATGGTTCTCCGTCTCGTGGCTATACAGACGTTCGTAAGCGTCACGGAGCGATATATACAGCATCGCTTTCTCTTTTTGATAGCCACGGAGGTCGAGCGGTTGGAAGGTCGCACCGTAAGGCGTGAGGTCTTTCAGGTAACCGAGATTGCGTGAAGCATCCAGCACCATCGAGCCGTCACGGTGGTGTGGCTCCAGCAGGCCGTTGAACGGACGGGGAGAAAGGTCCATGACTTTCTCCTTCGGCTTTTCCGTTTCAAGTTCCGGGAACAGGGAAGTGGCAACCGTTTCGGAAGTAGGCACAACTTCTGCCAGTGTTTCAGGTTGCTTTATTTCTTCCGTTTGTTCCGGCTTTTTATCCATATTGTCCGAAGAAGGCGCAAAAGCAGGGTTCAACGTGTCTTTGATACCCATCTTTTTCAGTTGTTCCTGCCTGTGCCGTTCTGCCTCAAGCCGTAGGGTCTTGCGCCGTTCCGCTGTCAGGCTCATCATTGTCTCATAGAAGCCGTTGATGGGAGGATTGGTTTCCCAATCCAGAGTGGCGTAAATGTCGTCCGGGTCGTTTGGCTTTTCGGCATTTTCCGGCTTTTCTTCCTTATTACCGTTTACCGGCTTGGCGGCTTCAACGGGTGGAGTAACTTTGACCTGCGGTTTAGGCGTGGACGGCATAGGCTTCGGCTTGCTTTCCTTTTTCGCTGCCTTTTTCTTTTTTAACGGTTCCTCTATGGGCATACCCCAAAGGTCGAGCAGGGTAAGCTGCACGGCTGACGAATGATTGGGTTGGCGCGGCTCAATCTCCGGCTTTTCCTCTATGGGCTGTGCCTGCGGCTTCTCCACTCCCTTGACAGGCTCAATTACAGAAACGGGGGCTATTACAGAAGGTGATACCTTTTCTGTTTTCGGAGCAGGTTGCACTTCCGCAGCCGTGCTTTCCTCCTTTGTCGGATGCAGGCTGTGTTTCTCATACAGTTTCCTGTCAAGTTGTTGCAGTTCTATTTTCAGATGCTCCCGCAAGTCTTCCGCCAGTTGTGCGATGTCCCCACGGTGCAGGAGTTTATAGGCTGGTTTCCCGTATGGGTCGGTACTTCTGATTAAATCCGTGTGTGAAAGCGAGCCGATGCTCCATACATACCCATTTACGGAAGTGCCGATAGGGGTCTGTTCGGTCTGCACGAAGAGTTTTTCGTTGTAATACAGTTCACCATTCTTTCCGCTGTTCTTTTGCAGGATAATCAGGTCGCTGCCCACCTCCGTTCCCGCGTTATCCGTAAAGAGGTTGTTCGGCAGGCGGGCTACGCCCACCAGATTGGCATGGTTCATCATATACTCGCGTATGGGCGCGTTGGTCGGGGCATCCAGTACCCCCTGCGAGGTGATGAACGCCACGATTCCGCCTTCACGCACCGCGTCAAGGCTTTTCAAGAAAAAGTAATTGTGTATCGTCCGTGCCACCGAGCGCCTTGCAGGATCCTTGCTGCCCGAAAATTCCGGGTCGAACACCGCCACATCGCCAAACGGTATATTGGAGACAGCCACATCAAAATGGTTCATGAACGGCTTTTCTATCTTCTCGAAGCCCTGTACCCTTACTTTCTGTCCGGGATGCAGGTGCTTCAGTATCTTGCCCGTCATCAGGTCTTTCTCAAAAGCCATGATGTCCGCGTCCGGTCTGTTCTCCAGCACGGAGTCCACGAATGCACCGACACCTGCCGACGGCTCCAGCACCCGGTCGGGACGGATGCCGTGTTCATGCAGCACGTCCGCGATGGTCCCGGTTATCTCCGGCGGGGTATAGAAGGCGGTCAGCACGGACTGCTTCATGGCATCCATATACCGTTTGTACTCCGTCTCGTCTTTTGTGTTCTCCCGCAGCAACCTGTGCAGTTCCACGGTAGGGGCAAACAGTTCGAGGTCGGACTTCGCCCAGTGGACGGCATCCGTCAGTTCCCTTGCAGGGTTGAGTATGCTCTTCAGTCCCCCGAACCCGCAATAACGCTCTAACAAGAGCCGTTCGCGTGCGGTGGGTGTGCGCTGTTCCCTGTCAAGGAGGAATGCCGTCCGTATCGCCTCGATGTTGTCCCTCAGCCTCTGTTTGCGGTTAAACGCCATACTCTTCGATATAGAGGATGACGGCTCCCGTCAGCTCCGTGTAGAGCAGGTCATATTCGGGCGACAGGGCGAAATTGTCGTCCGAGAGGTCATAGATGGAGAATACGTTTCCGACAAGCGGCAGCAGCTTCTGGGTAAAGGCTTCACATTTTTCTTCCGGCACTTCACCCGCAAATTCGTTCTCCACGACTTCGCGCAGGATGGCGTGCCTGGAGTAGCGAAGGCCCTCCGTCAGCACCTTCATCGCCAGTTCCTGCGCCCCGTCGGCAGGATAGCCTTCGAGCCTTGCCCGTTCATACGCTTCGGCGGCACGGTCGGTTCTTTCTCGGATGAAGGCTTCATCGGCTGCCTGTTCAAACTTGTTCGTGGTGAGGTAGTCCAGCAGGTACAGACCGTAATAGGAAAAGTCGGTCCGACCCTCGTTTTTTTTCTTGTTGTTCATTTCTTTGGAATTTAGTGGATTGATAATGATGACAGGGATAATCGTTGGAAAACGAGAAGAAAAAGGCACCCGGTATCCCTCCGAGTGCCACCACTAAATCCAAAGTATGAGTGTAATCCGGTATCGAAGAACAATTCATTACTCTGAACCAGTGGCAAAGTTAAACATTTATTTTCTTCTTTTCGCAGAGGTCGCTTTACTTTTCCTTTCTGGGAACACGAAAACCGTGTTATAGTCCCCGTCAAAGGCGACTACGGCATCAAAACTCTTGCCCTGCTTGCTCTTGAATCCTTTGAGCAGTTTCGTGTGTCCGTCGGTGAGCAGGTTTTTGATTTCATCATCAGAGAGGGTGCGGTTTGCTTTCAGGCGGAACACGGGCAGACCGCACTCCGCGTTGTCGCAGCGGACGACCTTGCCGTAAAACTGCATCGTCCCCGCTCCGCACTTGGGACACTTGCAGCCGGAATCCCTGCGGGCGAACAGCTTGTCGCACGACAGCAGTTCGGAGGTAATTTCCCGTGTATATGCCTCAATCTTCCTGCGGAAGTCATCGGCGGGCAGTTCCCCACGCTCGATGCGTGCCAATTCCTTTTCCCATTCGCCCGTCATGGCGACATCGGCAATACGCATCGCCTTCACGACCGAGTAGAGGGCAAGCCCTTTTTCGGTGGGGACAAGCGACTTCTTGCAGCGTTCCATATAGCCGCGCTTGAAAAGCGTTTCGATGATGGACGCACGGGTGGCGGGCGTGCCGATGCCGCAATCCTTCATAGCCTGCCGCAATGCGTCGTCCTCTATCTCCTTGCCAGCCGTTTCCATCGCGGACAGCAGGGTGGCTTCGGTATGCAGCGGCTTGGGTTTGGTCTTTCCCTCCGTGATGGAGGCGGCTTTCAGTGCCAGCGTGTCGCCTTCCTGCCAACAGGGAATGGCGGCGGTTTCCTCTTGGCTGTTGTTCTCTTCTCCATTCTCCTTGCCATAGACGGCACGCCATCCGGCCTGCCTGATGATGCTGCCTTTTGCCACGAACTCCACTCCGGCACACTCTGCCGTGACGGTGGCAGTGTCCTTGACGCATTTTTCGGAGAAAGCCTCAAGCATGCGCCCGGCTATCATGTGATAGACGGTGCTGTCCTCTTTGGAGAGGAACAGCGGCTTCTCGCCCGTGACGAGCAGGGCATGGTGGTCTGTCACCTTGCCGCCGTCCAGGCTGCGGCGTGTCGGTACGGCTTTCGGCTGCAACTTGCCCTTCCATTCGGGCAGGCTGCCGATGAAGGCAAGCAGCTTGGGGATTTCCGCGAACACGTCTTCGGGAATGTAGCGGCTTCCGGTTCGCGGATAGGTGATGAGCTTCTTCTCGTAGAGCTTCTGGGCGATTTCAAGCGTCTGTTCCGCCGTGAAGCCATGCTTGGCGTTGGCTTCCTTCTGGAGCGTGGTCAGGTCGTACAGGAGCGGTGTTTCCTCCGTCTTCTCCTTGCGTTCGGCTTTCGTGACGGTGGCTGTGCCTGCCGACTTCACCTTATTATACAGTTCCGTCGCGGACTCTTTCTCTTTCCATTTTTCGGAAGAGGAAAACTTCACCGTTCCTTCATCGCAGCCGTCCGTTGCGATATGGAGCTGCCAGAAGGCTTCGGGGGTAAAGCGGCGGTTCTCCCAATAGCGTGCGCACACCATCGCCAACGTGGGTGTCTGCACCCGCCCGACGGAGTAAGTGCCGTGTCCGGCGGCGATGGAGAGTGCCTGCGTGCCGTTGATGCCCACGAGCCAGTCTGATTCGCTCCGTGCTTTGGCGGCAAGATAGAGGTTGTCGTATTTGTCGCCCGCTTCGAGGTTGCGCAGTCCCTCGCGGATAGCCTTGTCGGTAAGCGAGCTTATCCAGAGGCGGACGAACGGGGTGGTGCATCCGGTATAATGGTAGAGGTAGCGGAAGATAAGCTCACCCTCGCGTCCGGCATCGGTCGCCACGATGATCTGTTCGCTTTCCTTGAATAGCCGGGCGACGGTTTTAATCTGCGCCACCACGCTGCTGTCAGGCTTGTAGCCCTTCTCCGTCTTTACCTGACGGGAGACGAGCGTGAAGGTGTCGGGTATGACGGGCAGGTTGTCACGGACAAAGCCGCGTATGCCGTAACCGTCGGGCATGGCAAGCTGCACGAGGTGTCCGAACGCCCATGTCACGGCGTAGCCGCCTCCCTCGAAATATCCTTCCTCTCTCTTTGCCGCGCCCACGATACGGGCGATCTCACGTGCCACAGACGGCTTTTCTGCAATGATTGTCTTCATATTTTTCTGTCGTTTTGAATTTTACAAATGTTACTTCGGATTTAGTGGCGGACACCGGATTACATCTTCATGCCCTTATTGTTTTTCTTTTGCGGCTTCTCCTGCTGCTGTTGCTGTGCGGTGTCCTTCGGGGCGGTCTGTCCCTTCCGCAACGGCTCCTTCAGGTTCTTGGTAGCCTCGTTGGTCTTGCCCTCGCTGTTCACCGCCACCTGCGTGCGGCTCTCGTTGGAAGGCGCGACCTTCTGCGCGTTGTCGGGGTTGGTGTCGTAGCGGTACGGGCGTCCCTTCTCCGGGTTGAACCTGATGTACATCGTGGCGTGGAAGCCCTGCTTGTCGGTCACGTTCTCCAGTTTCACGGCTTTGCCAGCCACGTAGTCGGCTTTCTGCTGCTCGGTGAAGTCCACGCCGCTCCATTTGCTGATGGGGCGGATGCTGCCGTCGGCGTTCGTCCACGTGTTGCGGCGTTGCTCCTTGTTCGTGTTGGCTGTGTTTTCCGTACCCTGCGCCTGTCCCTGTGTGGGGTTGTTCTTGGCTTCCTGTGCTTGTGCGGCACGTGGCGACCTGCCGGTTCCCGGCACGAACTCCACGCCGCGCTGCTCCACGTTCACTTGCAGGGTGGTGACGAACTTCCTGCCGTCTTTGCGCTCGATGAGTTTGTCGCGCACAGGCAGCCCGGCACGCAGCATGTCCTGCTCCTGCCTGGTGATTTCCGTCTTGCCGATGCGCTCCGGTATGCGCACCTTGTTTGCCGGGACATCTGTGATTTCGTTCGTCTTGCGGTCGATGCTGACGAACGAGGGGATGATCTCGCCCGTTTCCCTGTCCACGAGGTCCACAACCCTGCCGAGGTTGCCCGTTTCGCGCAGGTTCTTCCGGTCGTCGTCGGAGAACTTGTGTTCCTTGTACTCGTCGAGTTTCTGCTCCTTGCGGATGAAGTGCGGCACAAGGCTGACGTTGCCCTCGCCGTCCTTCTTGAAGGAGAGGCGGGCATCCAGCTCGAAAGCCTCTCCGCCGAAATTGGGCGACACCCTCACCAAGTCGGACTTGCCGTAGTTGAGCATCCGGTCAAGGTCGCCCGACTTTTCAAGGTCGTCGCGCTTCACGCCCCATTTCTCCTCCAACTCCTTCCAGTTGATCTTGCTCTCGTCGATGGGTTGGTAGCCCCGGTTGCTCTGCGCCTGCTGTGGGCTTTTCTGATTCTGTTCGTTTTTCTGTTCCATTTCTTCCTGTTTTTTAGGTTCGTCATCTTGTTTCTGTTCCGGTTGTTCCTGCTTTTCGGCGGACTGCTCCTCCTGTACTTTCTTTTCGTAGCCGGAGGTGTCCACCTTGTGGGGCGCAAGCATCTCCTTGTTGCCCTCGGGGTCTTTCAGCAAGTCCTTGATAACTTCCAGCAGCTTGTCGGCTTGGTCCGCCGCGACACGGTAGAAACCGAAGCGGCTGGGTTCCTTGCACTGCCGGAAGAAGTTTTTGAAGAAGTTGTCCAGCACGTCTCCGTGCCTGTCGAATTGCAGGAAACTCTGCGCGTTCTCCGCCTTTGCGGGGGTACGCTTGGGTGAGCCGTCGGCGTTAAGCCCGGCTACCACACTGATCTCGCCCGTCTTCTCGTCGCGGACTATCAGCACGTCTTTTTCTGTTGTTTTCTTTGCCATTTGAAAAATGTTTTAATGGGTTATTTATGAAAGAAATTATGGATACGAGCCTTGTAGAAGGCTATATCTTCCTTTTTGAAGTCCTTGATATGGTTGGAAAGGAATGTCAGCACGTCCTCCTCGCTGTAATAGGTCTTCTTGCCGAGCGTCTTGTAGGGCAATGCACCGATGCTGCGGTAGCGCTGCAGGGTACGCTTGCTTATCTGGAGCAGCATGCAGAGGTCTTGGTTGTCGAACATCCTGATACTTTCCATCGGGTTCGGGGCTTTGCCGGACGGTCGCAGGGAGAGCAGCAGCTCGTCCTGACGGTCGAGCCGTTCCATCAGCTTCTGCATCCAGTCCTCAAAATTGTTTCGTGTAAGCAGTTCCATATCTTATGTCCTCCTTCCTTTGGGTTTGCCGCCGCCCGTGCGCAGCGTGTGGTTGCGTTTCAGTTCCGTCAGTGTCGCTGCATCTTCTGCCACGGTGCAGTCTGCGAGCAGGCGGTCTATTTCCGACCGGCGGTAGCGGCATTTGCCGCGCAGCACGATATAGCCGATGCGCTGTTCGCTGCGCATACGTTGGAGGGTACGGGTACTCACGTTCAGCAGGTGCGCCGCCTCGCGGGTGGTGAGCAGCATGTCGGAAGACTCTCCCTTCCTCTCACCGGAAACGGCACGCACATAGACCGCTATCTCGGCTATCTGTTCCGTCAGGGCGGTGAAGGCGGAACTTTCAATCGTTATCACTTTCATATTTTGTCCTTTCTTTTGTTTCTCTGCGGCAAAATTCGGCAATAAACAAAAGGGGCTTTAACAACTCACTACGTGACTCACGTAAGATTTTCTTTGAAAGTGACTCCGTAACCCGGACAACCGGCACAACAAGCTGCCGTATAGCGGAAAACGGCACGCATTCAAGGCGGCTGCGTTACCTTTGCTGTAAATCATTAAATGTTTTGGTATATGGAAATCGTATCTATCGAGAAAAAGACCTTCGAGATGATGCTGGCGTCATTCAACGCCTTCTCGGAGAAAGTCGCCGCCCTCAGGCGCAAAAGCGACGGCGGGCGGCTGGAAAGGTGGCTCACGGGCGAGGAGGTCTGCGGGCAGTTGAGAATCAGCCCGCGCACGTTGCAGTCATTGCGTGACAGGCGGCTTATCGGCTACTCGCAGATAAACCGCAGGTTCTATTACAGGCCGGAGGAGGTCAGGCGGCTGATTCCGCTTATCGGCACGATCTATCCCGATGGAAAATGACTCTGTTTTTATTAACCACTTAATCCGATGTTATGATGAACGAGAACAACGAGGTTTTCACAATGGAGGACGAGCCGGTTGCCACCGCGATACAGAATATGCTCAAAGGCTCCAAATGGCTCTCCGCATTTTTGGAAAGTTACCGTCCGCCACTGGACGGGGAACATTACCTGACGGACAAGGAGGTGGCGGAAATGCTCCGGGTAAGCCGCCGCACCTTGCAGGAGTATCGCAACAACAGGATGCTGCCCTTTATCCTTCTGGCAGGTAAGGTGCTTTATCCCGAATCGGGACTGCGTGAACTGTTGGAGGCGAATTACCTCAAGCCGCAGGAATAAGGCGGTTGCATGAAAAAAAGGAAACGGACGGCACCCGATGGCGTTGTCCGTTTCCTTTTTCGTTGTCTGTATGCGTGTTCAGCAATATCCGGTTTTCCCGTTCTGTATGAACATCACGTATGCCTGCCTCTTTTCCTTTGAGAGTGCCTTTTCCACCAGCCACATGCGGAACACGTGTGTATAGTAGGTATTCAGCCGGAAGGCTACTGGAATGATGATTTCAAGCGAGTAAACATCCGCGTACAGGCCGTTTTCAAGCTGTATGTAGCGGCATACCTCGTAGTCGTTCAGCACGTCCGACTTGCGGACGGCTTTGATGGCGGCGTTCACTGCCGGGACGGTGGCATGGAACTCTTCGGCGATTTCCCCGGCGGTCATCCATACCTCGTTACCGGTTACGCTGACCGTCTTGTCCTCTATAATGATTATGTCACGTTTCATGGCGTCTCTGTTTTAGATGGTACATCCTGCAAATTCCTCTATTTGGTTCAATCTTGCGGCAAGGTTCTCCATGTCTTGGTTGAGCTTCTCTTTGGTTATCTTCGCGTATATCTGCGTTGTCTTTATACTCTTGTGTCCCAGCATGGAACTGACTGTTTCGATGGGTACACCGTTGGAGAGGAACACCGTCGTGGCTGCCGTATGGCGGCTCTGATGCCACGTGATATGCTTGGTGATGCCGCAACGCTTGGCGACGGCACGGATTCCGGCAAGGCACGTGTTGTAGTGGGGAACAGGGAAAATCCTGCCGTTTTCGCACAGCCCGCGGTATTTGTCGATGATTTGTTTCGCAATGTCAAGCAGGCGGATGTTAGACACCACGCCCGTCTTCTGGCGGTTGATGTTTATCCACTCGTGTTCATCGAAGTAGGTGCGGATGTTCTCTTCCGTCAAATTGCGCATATCGGCGAATGACAAGCCCGTGAAGGCGCAGAACAGGTAGAGGTCGCGGTATAGTTCCTGTTTGGCGTTCTTCAGTTTACCTTCCATCAGCAGGCGGATTTCGTCTTTGGTCAGGAAACTGCGTGTCGTTTCCTCCTTCTTGATTTCATACTCCCTGAACGGGTCGCGTGTGAGCCATTCGTTGTTGATGGCGATGAACACCATCGTCCGAAGTGGGCATACATACAGCCACACGGTATTGGTGCAGCAGTGTTTGTCCGTGCGCAGAAACATCTCGAAGTCGGAAATGAAAGCGGGGGTAAGCTCTTTCAACGCGATGTCCTTCACGTGGTAACGGATGTTGAGAAACTCTTGCAGGTGCTTGTAAACGGTCTTGTACTTCAAAAGCGTGCCTTTGGCTTTCATGCCTGCTTCCACCTGCTTGGCATAGTCCTCGTTGTGTTGCTGGAACACCTGCATCAGCGTGTGATAGCGGTGTTCCAGTCCGAGAAAGGCGTTCTTCACCTTCTCTGCCGTGACGAAATTGTCACGCTCCATGATTTCCTGATAGTGCTTGTTGATGCGCACCCGCATCTTGTCAAGCATGCGGTTCGTTTCGAGTGCCGCCGTGCTTCTGCCCGTGACACGTCCCCCTTTGGTGTCCCACAACTTGGGATCGATGGTCAGTTTGCAACTGAATTGCGTCTGGCTGCCGTCCACCGTGATGCGTCCCATGACGGGAACCGTCCCGTCTTTTTTCACTACCTGACGTTTGAGGTAGTAAATAACTGAAAATGTACTCTTCATCGTCCTTAATTTTTTTTGTTCAAAATTAGTTGGTGAAGAGCCCTCCTCTGATACGCAAATTGCGGAAGAACGGCGCAATCTTTTTTCGTTACCGGATTTTTTGCGTGAGTTGTCAGTAACTCACTAATCCTTAAAGCCTTGTTTCGTTATTCGTGTCCATTTCGTCACCTATTGGGCGTGGTTACGAACAAGTAACGTAGCTCCGTCTTGATTTGGCTTCGGCGTGGATTGTAATGGCTCTCGGAATAATTGGCAGCATAAATGAAACCCCTGTAAATCAAATCCATTACCATATTCTTCCGCATTTCACTTTTTTGTAGTAACTTTGCATTTTAAAACCAAGATATATATTTATGCCTCTGCACAATAAAAAAGATCACATGGACTGTGTATATTATGCGACGGATGAAAGCGCGTTGTTTCGACAATATCGTTTGTCCGATAGTACGGATATTTCGGATATAAACGAAAGTCATAGTGTGCTTCTTTATCTTGCGGAAGGTTGTCTCCAGATTACATTGGGAAATTTTACGTCGCGCACCATTGAACACGGTATGTTGGTGTTTCTGCCGAAAAATATAGGCTTCACCGGACAAACTATCGGTTCAAGTTATTTTATTGCCAGTTTTTTTGCTGGGCGATTGCCTCTTTGCAACAAATACGATTTAGTCGATCTGCAATACCAGGTGCGTCAGCGTAATGGTAGGCATCTTCCCCCCCCCTCCCGACAATTTCCGCAATTAGCAGTTTGTGAGGAACTTGTTGCTTTTTATTCTGATCTTTCCCACAATCTCGACGAAGGGCTAAACTGTCTTCATTTTCATCGGCTAAAACAAGAGGAATTGTGTATTCTTCTACGTGGTTATTATAGCCTGGAAGACCTTTATATATTATTGAAATCCGTTATTGGAAGCAGCGATAATTTTAAAGATTTTGTACTTGAAAATTATCAACATGTCAATGACGTGAGTGATTTTGCGTTGTTGGCTCATATGAGTGTACGCAATTTTCAGCGTAAATTCAAAGAAGAATTTAAGTGGCCGGTACGCGAGTGGCTCAACGAACGTCGTGCCGAACGTATCCTGCGTGATATTCGGAATACTGATAAAAGCATTGCGGAAATTGCTACAAGCTATGGTTTTGCCACTGCATCCTATTTCACGGTATTCTGCAAACAATATTTTGGTATGACACCTTCGGAATTGAGGCGGAGATCGAAACAGACAGCCACGAAATGTAGGGAGTAAAAATACAAAATGAGCGAATTCCTGTCAGCATTTCGCTTGAAGAATGATTCTGGAAGGTATGAAAAACAACTTTACAAGGTATGCGAATAAATAGATTGATGTTATTTATGTTACTGCTTGGGTATTGTCATATCGGTTGCGGGCAGGAACAAGTGTTGGTTGATACCCTGAACGTTCAGGTTTATTTCCGTCAGGGTTATTCGATTTTGGAATTTGATTATCGGGACAACGCAAAACGTTTGGCTGCTTTCGTGGACAGTGTTCGGACCTTGCAGGGGAGTGCCTCGTGTCGTGTGAAAACCTTCCGAATTGTGGGAACAGCCTCTCCGGAAGGCGTCAGCGTGTTAAACAAACGCTTATCGGAAAATCGAGCGAAGAACCTTGTAGCCTGGATTGAGGAGTATATTTCGCTTGAAGGAGCTACCCTCGACATTCAGGTTTTGGGTATCGACTGGGAAAGGTTGGAAAGACAGGTCGTAGCTTCGGACATGCCGTATCGAGACGAAGTGTTGGAAATTCTGCGCAATACCCCTGTCTGGGTAATTCGGGACGGTAAAGTCGTAGATAGCCGTAACAGGCAGTTGGGGATGCTTCGTGGCGGTCGCGCGTGGAGGTATATGGAGGAGTATTTCTTTCCTGAACTGCGGAGTGCCGGTGTGCGTTTGGTCTGCGAGATGGAATGTCCCGCATCCGCTTCGCAGCCGGAACCGGCGCCTCAACCTGAGCCTGAACCTGAACCCGAACCCGAACCCGAATCCGAACCCGAACCCGAATCCGAACCGGTCGTAGAATCAGCCTCCGTTCCCGTCGAAATTCCAGTGCAACCGGAATCGCCGGCCTGCAAGCCGTTCTACATGTCGCTGAAAACGAATCTGCTCTACGATGCGGCCTTGGTTTCTAACATCGGTGCAGAATTCTATCTCGGGAAGGGTTGGAGTGTCGGTGCCAACTGGATGTATGCTTGGTGGAACAGCAACAAACGTCATAATTACTGGCGCATCTACGGCGGCGAATTGGACATCCGAAAATATTTCGGGCGCCGTGCCCAGACCAAACCGCTTACGGGACACCACCTCGGCATCTACGGTCAGGCTTTCACCTACGACTTCGAGACCGGGCACAAAGGTTACATAGGCGGCAAGCCGGGCGGCACGTTGTGGGACAAACTTAACTATGCGATAGGTGTCGAGTACGGTTACTCGCTTCCCATTTCCCGTCGTTTAAACCTCGATTTCACGCTTGGCGTGGGTTACTGGGGTGGAGAGTACCACGAATATATTCCCTCCGACGGCCACTACGTATGGCAATCGACCAAGCAACGTCATTGGTTCGGGCCCACGAAGGCGGAGGTGTCGTTGATTTGGCTGATCGGTCGCGGGAACTACAATGAAAAGAAAGGAGGCAAACGATGAAAAAGTTGTTCATATATCTGTTTGCAGCGCTTGCAGTCGCTTCGTGCGAACATAAAGACTTGTGTTACGACCACTCGCATACGATCGACGTAGAGGTGGTTTTCGATTGGCGGAATGCTTCCGAGGCAGCTCCTGAATCTATGTCGCTCTACCTGTTCCCGACAAACGGAGGAGAGGCACTGCGCTATGAGTTCACCGATTGCGGGGGCGGTACGATCCGGGTGCCCGTCGGAAACTACGGGGCGCTCTGCCTGAATAGCGACACGGAGAATGTCACTTATCGCAATACGGATCAAAAGACGACTTTCGAAGTATCTACTCGTACGACCGATCTGTTGTCCGGCCTTTCCGCTTTGGGTGTGCGGTCCGACGGTGTTCCTCGTGCTGACGGTACGGAAACCGAGCGTGTGGCGTTACCCCCGGATGAGCTTTGGAGCGATTGTACGGAGGGGATCGAGTTGAAGCAGACGGCTGCGGCCCAGACGATCGTGCTTTATCCGGAGCTATCGGTTTGCAGATATACGGTCGAAATTCGCAATGCGGAGAATCTGAAATACGTATCGGGTATCAGCGGCTCGTTGTCGAGCCTGGCGGGAGGCTTGCTGCCGGGTGTAGGCTACGATGCGATCAGCGAGGAGTGCGTCACGATACCGTTTGACGCCGCCGTATCTGCCGACAAGACGCTCGTTACCGGGAGCTTGCTCGCTTTCGGACATTGTGCTGCGACTCAGAACGCACATCAACTGACCATCTATGCGGTTTTGGCGGACGAGAGCAAGTGGTATTACACCTATGACGTGACGGATCAAATCCATTCGGCTCCCGATCAGCGTAATGTGCATATCGTTTTGGACGGGCTTCCGTTGCCCAAACCTATCGTCAATGGCGGTGGTTTCCAGCCTTCGGTGGATGAGTGGCAAAGTGTGGATGTCGATATCGAGATGTAAAATGTTAATGATCTTCCCGATTTTATGGGGGGGGGAATTTGCATAGATCAATGTTAAACCTTTTAATTAATTCACTGATGAAAAAACAATTATTTTTAGTGATCGTGGCGGCTCTTGCCATGGCATCGTGCTCGAAGGACGAATCGACGGGCATCAACAATGGCAACGCGATCGATTTCCGTGCAGCCATGCAGACTCGTGCTTCGGAAACGACGACGGCTAACATCACGAACTTTTTCGTGACGGCACTCGACAAGAACAACGCCAACTATTTCTCCGATGCGGAGTTTACCAAAGATGGCGCTTTCTTCACTTCTACTCCGGCCTACTATTGGCCCGGCGACGGCAGCAACCTTTCGTTCTTCGCTTACTCTCCTTCGGCTGCGGACTTGGGTGCTACCGTGACGATTAATTCGACGACCAAGACGCTCGCTGATTTCGAGCCCGCAACGACGATCGCCGACCAGAAGGATTTCATCACCGCCACTGCTACGGGCAGCAAAACCGATGAGGCGGCAGGTGTCGCCCTGACGTTCGGGCACCGACTTTCCCAGATCGAGATCAAGGCTAAAAACACGAACGACGGTTATGTTTATAAGGTTCAGGGCGTGCGTATCGGACAGCCGGTTTCGAAGGCGACGTTCGATTTCGGAACTACCTCCTGGCAGTTGGGATCGGTAAAGACCAATTATGAAGCGACCTATGCGGGTAGCGAAAAGACGCTGACCGCTACGGCCGCATCGATTATGGCGGTGGCAGACGACAATGCGATGCTCATTCCGCAGCAGCTTATAGCCTGGACTCCCGACACGGACAAGACCAATACCAACAAAGGTGCATATCTGGCCGTGAAGGTCAATATTACGACCAAGGACGGTGCCCGTGTCTATCCTTCTGTCGGCGAATATGACTGGGTCGCAGTAGCTGTCAATACCAAGTGGGAGCCCGGTCAGAAGTACGTTTATACGCTGGATTTCTCGAATGGTGCCGGTAAGGTCGATCCCGAAAAGCCCATGCCGGGTCCGACAGATCCGTTCAAACCGGGCGAGGATGTATTGGGCAGTGCCATTAAATTTACGGTTACGGTAACTCCGTGGACGTCGGCTTCGGAGAATGTTCCGATGTAATCGATAAATTAGGATCGGGCGGGGTTGGACCGCAAAGACTTGCCGTATGTCCGAAGGTGTAGTGTACGGCAGGCGAGGGGAGGAAGGCCTCCGGCCCTCCTCTGTCCCTTCCCGATCACTTGAGGTAGCCGCAGAGCTACCGTTCGGCTCGGCCGAAAAACGCGTGAATTATATAATGTCAATGTAAATTATGAAACAGATTCTTGCAACTTTCCCGTTACGCAATTTTCTGCGGGTATTTGCTCTGGTGACAGCCGTGTCTGCGACCTCCTGTTCGAAAGACCCGGCAGTGGATGGAGAACTGCACGGTGATATGCTTCGTTTCGCAGTCGCCGAAGCGGACGGCTGGAATACGCAGTTGCGGTGCGGTGCTGCCGAGTCGGAAGAGAAGAGCGCTGTCTCTCCGGAAAACGTCGCGGAAGTATTTTCGCTCCGGGGAGAAAACCCTGCGGACACGCTGTTCCTGCACGCCTCGGTCGCCGACGGAATCGCCGCACCGTACCCGAATGTGCAAACCGACCGATTGCAGACGCGTGCCACGCCCGTCGAAACGGGGACCTTTTACGATTCGTTCGGCGTATTGGCTTCGGTTTATACGGGGACTTGGAGCGAGGATTCCTGCCTGCCGGATTATATGTACGATGTCGAAGTGACCGAAGCATCGTCCTGGACGACCTCCTATTACTGGCCCGGTGCCGGACGTAACATCCGTTTTTTCGCTTACGCGCCCTATGGCGGCCAGGGGATCGTTCTTTCGGATAAGACGTCGGCCGGTACTCCGTCGATCACCTATACGGTCCCGACAGCCGTCGCCGACCAGCAGGATTTGCTGGTCGCTGCTACCTCCGGGATGGCCGGCAATACCGCTGCGGCGGCTCCGTTGAGTTTCGCTCACGCGCTCACTGCCGTACGCTTCACTACGGGCGACGATATGATGTCCGGGCGCATTACGAAAATCACGCTCAAGGGCGTTTACGGTTCCGGTTCGCATACGATGGGTTCCGATTCGTGGAATGGTTACGGCGCTACGACAGACTTTTCGCAGACACTTGCGGCTACTGTGGACGGGTCTGCGGACCAGGAGATCACTCCTGTCGCAGCGACCTTCATGATGTTGCCGCAGACGCTTCCGTCGGGCGCTTCGATCGAGGTCGTCTATACGGACGACCTGACTTCGACACAACGAACTTTAACCGCCTCTATCGCAGGCAGCCAATGGCCGATGGGCAGAACCGTCACTTACCGGATTTCGACGTCGAGCATCGTAATCACTCCGACTTTTACCGTGACGGCTCCGGCCGATTTTACCTATGCCGGAGGCAGCAAAAATTATTCGGTGACCAGCTATGCCGCCGTTTCCCGTCCGGGCGATGCTACGCGAACCGTTCCGGTGGCCTGGACCGCCGAATTTGTCGAGGATGACGGCAGCGGGGGCTACAACGTGATCGCCCGTCCGGAATGGCTCACAGCTTTTACCGCGAGCGGCAACGGCGGTACGTCGGCCACGTCGTTCTCGGCTACGATTGCGGCTCAAACGGGTGTCACTTCCAATCCGCATAACGAAATTTTGAAAACGGCAGCTTCTGTCAGCGGCACGTACGATCTTTCGACCTCCGGCGGCACGACCGCGATGCGGACCGCCAACTGTTACGTCATCAACGCTCCGGGACAGTACTCCCTGCCGTTGGTCTATGGTAACGCTATCAAGGACGGCGGTACGAACGCTTCGGCCTACACTTCGCAGTCCAGCGGAACATACGTATTGAAGACCTTCGTAAACCATCTCGATGCGGCTATCACCGATCCCTATATCTATAACAATGCGGGGTGTATGCCCCTGGATGCCGTACTCGTTTGGCAGGACGAGGAAAATCTGGTGACGAATGTCCGGCTTTCGTCCGACAAGCACAGCCTGACCTTCGACGTGCCGCAAGCGACGATCAAGCAGGGCAACGCTATCGTGGCCGTGCGTGACACGGACAGCCGTATCATGTGGAGCTGGCATATCTGGGTGACGGACTACGAGCTGGGCAGCGATGTCAGGACCGTGACCAACTACCAGGGTATAGCGTATAAAATGATGCCGGTCAATATCGGCTGGTGCGATGCGGAAACCACCACCTACGACGCCCGCAGCGTGAAGGTTCGCTTCACGCAGGCGGAGACCGGTGCCATGCAGGTCATAACGCTCACCCAGGCATCGCATTCGGTCGTAAATTCCGGTAACCAGCCTTATTTCCAGTTCGGACGCAAGGACCCGATGTTGGCCGGTATTCGCAACGCTTCCGGCTCCACAGTCGATAAGGGCTGCTATTCCGACGGCTATGCGTTCGACAAATCGGGAACCGGCAAGGTCGCCATCGGCGTTTCCATCCAGCATCCGCATATATTCTACAATTACGGCAGTTCATCGATCTACGATTGGTGCGCCACGTCCTATTCCAATCTTTGGAGCGGCGACAATACGGTGACGACGGCTAACGACAATGCGGTGGTTAAGACGATTTACGATCCTTCGCCCGTCGGCTACCATCTGCCTTCGTCGAACGCCTTTACGGGCTTTACGTATAACGGCAGCAATGTTTCCGGGTCTTCTTACTTCGGCTCCCGATTCAATTCGCCCTATACCTCCACCACCGATTTTACCGATAATTTCGGTTGGGAGTTTTATTGTAACAAGATGACGGGCGAGGGGAGCTACGACACTGCGGGCGGTACGATCTTCTTTCCGGCTTTGGGCTATCGCAGCTACTCGGCGGGCACGGTGAACAACGTCGGCAGCCTCGGCTACTTCTGGTCGGCCGTGCCGTACTCGACGAGCTACGGCCGTAGCCTGAGCTTCCGCTCGTCGTACATCTACCCGCTGAGCATCAACTACCGCTCCGACGGCTTCGTGGTGCGTCCCGTCCAAGAATAGGCGCGAAGCGACCATCCGATTCATTGGATTGATTTCCTGCTGTTCGCAGCCGCAGGGTTTTATCCTTCGGATCACGCTGCACCGCAGCAATATCACCTTTCTGCATGGGTTTACGATTGTGGAAAAACGGACGTTTCGGGGAGATGCTCCGATTTTGAAGATATGAAATGACTGGGAATCCGGACAGACCGGCTTTGCGGAGGCGCATCGATGCAGGCCGGCTCTTTTCGGGTTTCTTATTAAATCCCAGCGGTATCCGCCGGGATTTTCTTATGCAGGACGATGGGATCAAACAGGTGGGCCTTAAAATAATTCATATTATCGCTATTTGAATACCAATAGATAAATTACGCGATTCTTCTCAATAGAAATTTTTTGTAAGTTAAAATTTTCTTACATTTGTGATATAAAGATATGGATATTCAAATAGACTATACTTCAAAATTCATTTTTAGAATGATCCACTATTCCAATTTGGAATTCATTCTAAAACATGGATTGTACACTAAGAATAGTCGTATGAAAGATCCTGAATATATCAATATCGGGGATATTCAGTTAATCGAACAGCGACAAAATTTTCATGTTCGAATTGATCCTCCGGGCGGGGATTTAGGGGATTATATTCCGTTTTATTTCGGAGGCCATTCTCCGATGTTATTGAATATTAAAACAGGGTATCGGGGTATCCGAAAAAGACCGCAGGACGAATTGATTTATATCGTTTGTCGTATTAAGGATATTGTTGCGCAATGTCCTGCATGGTGCTTTACCGATGGACATGCAAAGAATAAACTTACTGAATTTTATAATGACATCAAGGATTTGACCCATGTGGATTGGGAAGTCGTCTGCACGCAATTTTGGGGGAATGATGAAGCCAATATGGATCGGATGCGGAGAAAACAGGCCGAATTTTTGGTGAAAGACTGTGTGCCGGTTTCGTGTGTCGCCGGAATTATTGTCAAAACGGCAGACCGTGAAGCATATGTAAAAACAATTTTATCTCGTTTATCCATTGAGATACCGATATACGTTGATAGCAAAAATAACTATTTTTATCCATGATACATTATGTGACAGGTAATTTGTTGGCTGCTTCCGACGAAGCTTTGATCAATACCGTTAATACCGTTGGTGTTATGGGTAAAGGAATCGCCTTGCAATTCAAGGATAGGTATCCTTATAATTTTCAAGTATATCAACAAGCGTGTAAAGAGGGCAGCATTTTCCCAGGCAAATTGTTGGTAACACGAGACAGTAACCTTTCGACCGATTCTAAATGGATAATTAATTTCCCGACGAAAAAGGACTGGAAGCATCGTTCCAAATATGAATATATTGAAGAAGGACTGAAAGATTTGGTGCGGGTTCTTGATCAATATAGGATAAAAAGTATCGCTATTCCTCCTCTTGGATGCGGCAACGGTGGATTGGATTGGAGCAAGGTGAAAGAGTTGATGGAAAAGTATCTCGGGGAATTAAATGTGGATATTCATATCTATCAGCCGAACGAAGCCGTCAGCGAATTGTTGAAGCAGGAAACGAATTGTCGGGAGGCAAAATTAACTCCGGCGAGAGCCATGTTGCTGTACGCTCTGTTTTATTATGAATCGTTAGGAGAAAACAGCAGTTTATTCGTCGCAAATAAATTAGCATATTTTATGCAATTGCTGGGTGAACCTTCATTTGGCAAACTGAAATTCGTTGCAGGACATTATGGCCCCTATTGCACTCAGGTCGGATATATTCTGCACGACATTAACGGGAAATATATCAAAGGTCTCGAACAGATGAAGATCGGAGCTTTCGATTCTTTGGAGTTGCAATATAGCACGATGAAGGAAGTTAGCGAATATGTGAAAACAAAGTTGAAGTCGGAACAGGTTGATCGTTTGAAATTATTGATAAAATTGATCTCTGGATTTCAATCGGCTTTGTCTCTGGAAATTCTCGCGTCTGTTGCGTATGTTCGGAAAGAAAATACTTATATTGACTTGGCGCAAACCATTACACAGATTCAAAATTGGTCTCCTCGAAAAAAACATTTGTTCAAAGAGAAGTATATTCAAATAGCTTATTCTTATTTAGAAGATTTTTCCAAAGGACGAGATTGTCTATTTAGGACTGTAAAGTAAAATAGCAAATTGACGTTTATGAATAAAGAATCCCGATAAGTATTTATCGGGATTCTTTTACTTGGTTTGTCCGATAATCTTTTAGCTGCAATGCACTCTATGCTCATAATTTTTCATAGTATTGCGGCCAACTTCCGAATCTGTTGCAATCGAGCCGTCAGTTTACTGTCTTTGCGAGCTGTTTGCATATTGTATCGAGTCTGCATATTGGTAAGCATTTCGGCTTCGATTCCCAATGCAGCCTCGAAATACAAGGCCATAGTTTCGGTTACAGGGCGTTTCGCGTTCAGAATTTCATTGAGCATCGTATAGGAAATACCTATCTGTTCGGCCAATTTTTTCTGCGAGATGCCTCTGTATTCGATCTCCTCCTTCAGTATTTCTCCCGGATGCGTAGGAGTGTATGGATAACCTAAATTTCCCATAGCAATTATTTATAGTGGTTCGACAACTCAATAATATTGCAAATCGTTATTTGCTCTTTCCCGTCGGCTTCGTGCGAAACCAAAAATTCAATCCGATACTGGTCATTCACTCTGATTGAGGAAATACCTTCTTTATTTCCAGTCTGTTCAATCTTTTCATAAACAGATGCAATGATCTCACTCATCGTATATTCCGTAACAGAATATGTTTGTCCACTATATTCTTTTTCTCTGATAAATGGCAAACCGATCGCACTCTGTCTTGTGTGGTGCGTGATCGTATAAGCTACCAATTCAATCTCACATTCTCTTGCGATCTGTGCCATGATCTGTGTTTTTCCAATTCCCGGAGGGCCCATCAAAAGCATCGGACGCTGTCTGATGGATGGTATTTTATATTCTCCATAATTATCCTTTGTAAGATAAGCTTCAATGGAATCTTTGATTTCCTGTTTTGCTCTTTTAATATTCATGTTCTTCTTCTCCTTCATCAAGATCTTCGGCATCGACGATCAATTTAACTGCCCATGGCGGTACATCCACATCTTCGTATTCTTCCTGCATAAAAATAAATGCTGTCTGATATGGTGGTTTCTTCTTTGGATAGATTCCTTTTCCATCTGTGAAATAGATCAATCCCTTCAGATGATAAAATTCACCCTGTTCGATCAGATGATTCACATATTCAAATGCTGGCCGGAAATCTGTCCCACCTTCTCCGATCAGTTCCAAATGTTCCATAT